>VFQN01000168.1_pt1 | contig 136653 bp, 130 predicted proteins | sample 3512371 | NCBI WGS metagenome assembly VFQN01 (sample SAMN10412370, study PRJNA504923) | tailings metagenome | isolation source: Replicate 2 from Balatoc abandoned mine | place: Philippines: Itogon, Benguet | collected 2017-08-28 | reverse complement strand
CCCGCACTCCGCTAATTTACGCCGCGACGTGTGCCAAATGTGCTGACGACGGACAGCGGTCGAAGTCGATCCGGTTGATCTTGGACAGCAGCTCGGATGCCGCCCGCGTGATGCTGTCGAAGCCGCCGACCTCGGCGCTCGGGATCACATAGTGATCGCCGACCTTGCGCAATTCGCCGGGCTTGGCGTCGGGCACCACCTGGAAGGCCACGATCTTCGCCCCGGTGATCAGGCTCGGCGACTCCAGCGTGGCGCGCAGGCCGCGCTGGATCATCTGCTCGGCAATCTTCTCGGGTTCCATTCCCTGCGCCTTGGCGAGATTGGCCACGCGGCCGGCCTCGACACGGTAGCGGACAGGAGCCAGGACGCGGTCGGTCTGCTGATCGAAGACCAGCCCGACATCGGTCACCTCACCGATCTTGAGACCATGGAACGTGACATCGGCACCCGGCGTTAGGCCGGCCACAGATCCGGGGAAATAGGACACCAGCTTGATCTGCTCACCGAAGCCGGCCGCTTTGGCCTGATCGAGATTCTTGAAGAGCTCGAAGGCCTGATCGGCCTTGGCGATCGGCTGTGTCGAGCCCTGCGGCGTATCGAAGGCGATGCCACCCAGCAGCACGGCGCGCAGCGATTCGAGCTGGACGTCGATACCGTCCGACCCGAACTTGATCGAGACGCCCGAAGCATCCCAGAAACTCGAATCGTTGCGTACGTACTGGTCAAACGGTGCACGGACGAAGGCATGGATGGTCACGCTGTTGGCGAGATCATGCAGGTCCCAGCCCAGGACCGTGCCGACGTCGATATCGCGGAAGAAGACCGGCGCGCCGAGGCTGATCGAGCCGAGCCGCTTGGTGTTGAGCCGAAAGGTCGTACCCTTGGCCGACGCCTGCAGAACCGGCGGGTCCTGCTGACCTACGAAATCGTGCTGCGGGTTGCCGCCTCTAGCGTCTGGCCGCATGCCGATATAGGAGCCGGAGAGGATCGTATCCAGGCCCGACACGTTGCCGGCGAAGAGCTGCGGTTTCACCACCCAGAAGATCGTCTTGTCGGTGAGCAACGACTCGGCCTCGCGCACCGTCTCGATGGTGACCAGCACATTCGCCAGGTCGGGCGCTATGGCGATGCTCTTGACGGTACCCATCACGACATTGCGGTACTTGAGCTGCGATTGGCCCGGCGTCAGGCCCGCGGCCGTATCGAACGAAATGGTGATCGTGGGGCCACGCTTGGAAAAGGTGTCCCAAGCGAGATAGAGCGCAATCAGTGCCGTCAGGAACGGCACGATCCAGACTAGAGGTATGCGGCGGCGGTGGCGGACCGGGGCCGCTGGAAGGACTGGGCTACCGCCAGAGGCGGTCGATGATGGTCCGGACGGGGCTTGCTCGCTCATCGTTCCTCGACTGCCCCCTGATCGTTCGAGCGGGCCTTTCAGCGCTCGCGATCGTCAATATCACGAGCCAGGACCTCGCGCTTGCCGACATGGTTGGCGGGGCTGACGACCCCCTCGCGTTCCATGCGTTCGACAATGCGGGCGGCCCTGTTATAGCCGATCTGGAGGTAACGCTGGATAAAGCTTGTGCTGCACTTGCGCTCGCGGGCGACCAGGGCAATAGCCTGATCGTAGAGCTGGTCGCTCTCGCCTTCCTCGCCGCCACCGGGCAGTCCGGCCGCCTCGGCCTCGCCTTCGGGGTCGTCGGTAACGGCGTCGATATAGGCCGGCGCGCCCTGCGCCCTGAGATGGCGCACCACCTCCTCGACTTCACCGTCACTGACAAACGGGCCGTGCACGCGGGCGATCTTGCCGCCGCCGGCCATGTACAGCATGTCGCCCTGGCCCAGCAGCTGCTCGCCGCCCTGCTCGCCCAGGATGGTGCGGCTGTCGATCTTCGACGTCACCTGGAATGAAATGCGGGTCGGGAAGTTGGCCTTGATGGTGCCGGTGATGACGTCGACCGAGGGGCGCTGGGTGGCCATGACGACGTGGATGCCGGCGGCGCGCGCCATCTGCGCCAGGCGCTGGACGGCCGCCTCGATCTCCTTGCCGGCGACCAGCATCAGGTCGGCCATCTCGTCGATGATGACCACGATGAAGGGCAGCGGCGTGAGGTCGATCTCCTCGTCCTCGAAGGTCGGGCGACGGGTCTCGGGATCGATGCCGGTCTGGACCTTGCGCGTCAGCGCGCCGCCCTTGCGGGCCGTCTCGACGAGCTTCTCGTTGTAGCCCGCGATGTTGCGCACACCGACCGAGCTCATGGCGCGATAGCGGTCTTCCATCTCGCGCACCACCCACTTCAGCGCCACGATCGCCTTGCGCGGCTCGGTGACGACGGGCGTGAGCAGATGCGGGATGTCCTGATAGACGCTGAGTTCCAGCATCTTGGGATCGATCATGATGAAGCGGCAGCGATCCGGCGGCAGCCTGTAGAGCAGCGACAGGATCATGGTGTTGACCGCCACCGACTTGCCCGAGCCGGTGGTGCCGCCGATCAGCAGATGCGGCATGCGCGCGAGGTCGGCGATGACCGGATCGCCGCCGATGTCCTTGCCCAGCGCCAGCGGCAGGCCGAGACGGTTGTCTTCGTAGTTGCGCGTCGAGAACAACTCGCGCAGGAACACCGTCTCGCGCTTGGCGTTGGGCAGCTCGATGCCGATCACGTTGCGGCCCGGCACGGTGGCGACACGCGCCGACACCGCGCTCATCGAGCGGGCGATATCATCGGCGAGACCGATGACCCGACTCGACTTTGTGCCCGGCGCCGGCTCCAGTTCGTAGAGCGTCACGACCGGGCCCGGCCGTACTTTCACGATCTGGCCCTTGACGCCGAAATCCTCGAGCACGGTCTCGAGCAGGCGGGCGTTCTGCTCCAGCGCTCCCTCGTCGATCTTGGGCTCGTTGGTGACGCGCGAGGGCAGCGACAGGATATCGAGCGGCGGCAGCTTGTATTCGTTGCCGAGATCGAGCTCGCGCTGGCCGGCCTTGGCGGCGCGCTTGCCCTGAGCGGCGGCCGACTTGCGCGGCACGATCTTCACGCCGCTGGGGGCTGCCGGTCCTGCCTGGACGGGCTGCTCGGCTTCGAGCGCATCGGGAGCGAAGGGATTTTCTTCGTCGGCTTCGGGGGGCGCTTCGTTAGCTGGAGCAGCCGTGCCCTCGTACGCTTGCTGCTGTGGCTGGGCTGCAGGAGCAACGGGTATGGCCGTGGGCTGCACAGGCTGCGCAGGTGCCTCGAACGCCGCCATCACCGGCTCGACACGCTCCGCCCCCTGCGGCGCCACTGTCGTGGAGCGGCGCATGAACGGCTCGATGCGCAGGCCCGAAAGCCGGCTGAACAGGGTCCGCTCCTTGACCGACTCCACCACGGGTTCCACCGGGGCTTCGTGCGGCGCAGTCTCATACGCCTCCGGCGACACCGGCGCCTGCGGGAAATCCGGCGTAGGCCGTTCGATCGGTGCATAGGGCGCATCGACCATCAGCGATTCGCGCGACGGGATCGGCGCACCATCCTCGGGAATCTGCTCGTAGCGGGTGTCGAAATCGCCGGGCTTGTAGTGGCTGGCGTCGATCTCGCCGGGAATCTCGGCATAGCCGATAGACGGCGACGGCAGATCGGCCTCTTCGTCGAGCGGCTGCGGCTTGCCGCGCCACAGGCCGACCGCGGCCCGCACGCCCCAGACACCCCACAGGAAGGGCGCGCGCAGGATGCGGAAGATCAGCGGCAGGTCGGTGCGGTTCATGCCCAGCGCCGGCGCCATGGCAATGAAGGCGAGCGCCGCGCAGGCCGGCTCGATCAGGGTGAGCGTACCGCCGCTCGAATGGGTCAGCACCAGCTCGCGGAAGCGGCCGACCAGCGCCAGGCCCACGAGCCCCCCGGGGCCGGCATGGGTGGCTGCACTCCCGACGTCGCCCAGGCCGACGCAGGCCACGCTCATCATCAGGAGAGCCAGCAACAGCAGCGACAGTCTCAGGCCGAAGAAGCCGAGATGGTGGGTACGCACCATGCGCACGCCCCACGTGATGAAAGCGACCGGCGCCAGGATGATGGCGAGGCCGAAAGTCTGCAGCAGCAGATCGGAAATGTAGGCGCCGGGCAGGCCGAGCAGATTGTTGGGGGGGCGCGCCGTGGCGTGGTTCAGCGAGGGGTCGCCGGGGCTGTAGGTGAACAGCGCGATCATCAACGCCAGGCCGAAAGCCGCAGTGGCCACGCCGACGATCTCCATCATGCGGCGACGCAGGAAGTCGCGCCCGCCTTCCGGCAGGATCGACGTTCTGGGCTGCAACGCTGACGACAGACTCAGCATGGCCATACGCGAAAGCGCTCCCTAGAGAACGGCCGCGAGGCGCGACAGGCCCTCGCGGGTGGTCTTTTCGTCGTGCACCAGCGCCACGCGGATGTAGCGCTGCGCGGTATTGATCCCGTTAGTCTCGCGGCAGGCATAGGCGCCCGGCAGCACTTTGACGTGCGCCTCGCCCCACAGCTTGCGCGTCGCGGCCTCGCCGTCACCGACGTCCAGCCACAGGAAAAAGCCGCCGCCCGGCGTGTAGTAGGCGAAGCGGTTGTGCAGAATCTGCTCGGCGACTTTGAAGTTCTTGCGATACCACTCGCGCGTCTCGACCGGATGTGCCTCGTCGCGCCACAGAGCGGCCGATGCCTTCTGTACGGCAAAAGGAATCTGCGGTCCGCCATAGCTGCGCCAGCGCAGCACCATCGCCACCAGCTTCGGGTCGCCCGCCAGGAAGCCAGAGCGCAGGCCTGCGGCGTTCGAGCGCTTGGAGAGCGAATGGAAGACCGCGAGATTGCGGAACGGATCCTTGCCGCCGGTTTCGTCGATCTCCACCGCAACTTCGAGGGCGCCCGGCGGAGCATCGCCCGTGTAGATTTCGGCATAGCACTCGTCGACCGCCAGCACGGTGTCGTACTTGCGGCAGAGACGCAGCAGCTTCTTCAGATAATCTTTGCTCGCGATCGCGCCCTGCGGATTGGCCGGCGAGCAGAGATAGACGACCGACAGGCGCTGCCACGTCGCTTCGTCGAGGCTCTCATAGTCTGGCAGGAAGCCGTTGGATTCCTCGGCGTTGACCAGCAGCGGCTCGCCGCCCGACAGGACCGCACCGCCGAGATAGGCCTGATAGAACGGGTTGGGCAGCGCCACGATCGGCTTGCCTCCGCCCTTCTGCTGCGGCGTCGCCACCGTCGAGATGATGTAGACGCCTTCCTTGCTGCCGGCCGTCGGATGAACATGCACGTCGGGATTGAGCAGGCCCTTGGGCAGGCGATAACGGCGGGTCAGCCATTCGCAGATGGCGAGATTCAAGTCGGGCAGGCCCTGATTGGGCGGATAGCGGTTCCAGCCGTCGATCTCGTCGTTGACGATCTGGCGCGCGAAAGCGGGCATCGCGCCCTGGGGCTCGCCCACCGACATGTTGATGAGAGACAGGTGCGCCGGCGGCGCGATCGGGGCGATGAGGCTATTCAATCGCGCAAACGGAAAATCGGTCAGCGTCTCAGTCAGGCGCGGATTGAACATCTTGCCATCCAATGGGGCCGGGGCCCGGCCAAACAAACCAATAGCGCCGCCGGGAGGGGACCCGGACAGCTTAAACAGCCCCTATTCTATGAAACAAATTACCCAATAACAACAAGGGAATAGGTCATTTTCTTGAGATGATGGAAGGGGTTGGGTGGGAGACCCGCTCCCACCCACCATCTCTAGGTCGGTCCTCTCACCTACCTTGCTCAGGTCCCGGCCGGCATGGTGCCGAAGCGGCCCTTGTTGAAGTCTTCGACGGCCTGCCTGATCTCGGCTTCGCTGTTCATCACGAACGGACCGTAACCCACGACGGGCTCGTCGATCGGCTCGCCGCTGAGCAGCAGCACCGTGGTGTCGCTCTCTGCCTCGAGCGTGAGGCTGGTGCCCTTACGGTCGAGCACGACCAGCTTGGACTCCCCGACGGGCTGTCCGTCGTTGACCCTGAGGCTCCCCGTCAGCACGGCGAGAGCCGCCGTATGGCCGTCGGCAAGGTCGAGCGTCACGCGCCCACCCCTCGCCAACCGCACGTCCCAGACGTCGATCGGCGTGAATGTACGCGCCGGTCCGCTCTTGCCGGCGTAGCTGCCGGCGATCACGCGGACCCGACCGGCCCCCTCGGGCAGCGGCACCGACGGGATGTCGGCATCGACGATCGCCTGATAGCTGGGCGGGGTCATTTTGTCCTTGGCCGGCAGATTGACCCAGAGCTGGACCATCCGCAGCGTGCCGCCCTTTTCGCTAAAGGTGGGCGAGTGAAACTCCTCGTGCAGGATGCCGCTGCCCGCGGTCATCCACTGCACGTCGCCCGGACCGATGACGCCGCCCTGGCCGGTCGAATCCCTATGCGCGACCTCGCCTTCGTAGACGACCGTCACGGTCTCGAAGCCACGATGCGGATGCTGGCCGACGCCGCGCGGGAGCAAAACCGGCTCGAAGTGCGTCGGCCCGGCATAGTCGAGCAGCAGGAACGGGCTCAGCCGCGCGCCAAGGCCATCGTACGAGAACAGCGAGCGTACCGGGAAGCCATCGCCCACCCAGTGCTGATTCGGGTTGCCATAAACACCCAGAACTTTCTTCATGATCCTCTTCCTTGCAGGTCGGCGCCTGCGGTCTGTGTGGACTGAAGATGGGTCCGCCCCCTAAGCGCCAGTAGATTGCCTGGCGGCACGCAGCGTCCTACGAATCGGACGATGGAAGACCTCAACGACCTCTACTACTTCGCCCAGGTGGTCGAGCATGCGGGCTTCGCGCCGGCCGCGCGGGCGCTGGGCATGCAGAAGTCGAAACTCAGCCGCCGCATCGGCCTGCTCGAGGATCGGTTGGGGGTTCGCCTGATCCAGCGGTCCAGCCGCAGTTTCTCCGTCACGGAGATCGGCCAGGAATACTATCGTCAATGCTGCGCCATGCTGGTCGAGGCCGAGGCGGCACAGGCCGTCATCGATTCCGTGCGAGCCGAGCCGCAGGGCGTGATCCGGATGAGCTGCCCGCCCGAATTGCTCGACTACCATTTCGGCGATCTGATCGCGCGCTTCATGGCTGGGCATCCAAAGGTCCAGGTCCACCTCAAGGCGTTAAACCGCAAGGTCGACCTGATCGCCGAGGGTTACGATCTCGCGATCCGGGTCGGCGCCGAGGCACAGGACCAGTCCGACCTCGTGATGCGCAAGCTCGGCGAGAATGGGCAGGGGCTGGTGGGCAGCCCCGCGCTGCTGAAGGGCTGCCCGCCCACGGTGGCCCCAACCGACCTCAGCACCATTCCCAGCCTCGATCTCGGCCTGCCGCAGGATGCGCACATCTGGCACCTCGAACATTCGGATGGCCGCACCGCGGAGGTCCATCACCAGCCGCGCCTCATCACCGACGATCTGGCCACGCTGCGCGCCGCCGCCCTGGAAGGCGTCGGCGTGGCGCAGATACCGACCCTGATGGTCGAGGGCGATATCGCCGCGGGCCGGCTGATCGACGTGCTGCCGCACTGGCGGCCGCGCAACGAGATCGTCTATGCCGTCTTCCCGTCGCGGCGCGGCCTGCTGCCCTCGATCCGCGCCCTGCTCGACTTCCTCTCCGACGAATGCCGGCCTCACCGTCCGTAGACGGGCGCGACCGTCTTGCTACTGCACGCGCTCGCCGTGCAGCGCAGTGTCGAGGCCCTCGACCTCTTCGTCGCGGGTAACGCGCAGGCCGATCGTGGCGTCGATGACCTTGAGGATGATCCAGGTCGCCACGCCGCAGAAGATCCCGATGGCCACGACGCCATAGATCTGAATGAGGATCTGTCCGCCGTGGCCATCGACCAACCCGACCGGCTGGCCCTTGGCGACATCGTTGATCGCCCTGGTGGCAAACACGCCGACCAGGATCGAACCCAGGATGCCGCCGACGCCGTGGACGCCGAACACATCGAGCGAATCGTCGTAGCCCAGGCGGGTTTTCAGCACGACGGAAGCCCAGTAGCAAACCGCGGCCGCCGCAACGCCGATCACCATGGCCGCCCACGGTTCGACATAGCCGGCGGCTGGCGTGATGGTGCCGAGGCCGGCGACAGCGCCTGTGAGGATGCCGAGAACCGACGGCTTGCCGCGCGCCACCCATTCGATCGCCATCCAGACCAGCGCCGCCGTGGCCGCCGCGACATGAGTGTTCAGCATGGCGCTGCCCGCCAGCTCGCCCGAGGCCAGTGCAGAACCGGCATTGAAGCCGAACCAGCCGACCCACAGCAGCGACGTGCCGATTAGGGTGAGCACCAGATTGTGCGGCGCCATGTATTCCTGGCCGTAGCCCACGCGCCTTCCGATCACCAGGCAGCAGACGAGTGCGGCGATGCCGGCGTTGAGATGGACGACGAGGCCGCCCGCGAAGTCGAGCACGCCCGCAGCGCCGAGGAAGCCGCCACCCCATACCCAGTGCGCTACCGGCACATAGACGAACAGCAGCCACAGGCCCATGAACCACATCATCGCCGAGAACTTCATGCGCTCGGCGAAGGCACCGGCGATGATGGCCGGCGTGATGACGGCGAAGGTCGCCTGATACATCAGGAAGACGTTTTCGGGCACGGTCTTGGCGAGATCGTGGACGCTGCCCAGCAAGCCCTTGCCGAAGGCGCGCGACAGCGAGCCGATGATGCCGTTCAGCCCCCCGCCGTCGGTGAAGGCCAGCGAATAGCCGACCACGAACCACAGCACCGTTACCAGGGCCGCGACGGCGACAGCCTGCACCGCCGTCGCCAGGACGTTCTTCTTGCGCACCATGCCGGCGTAGAAGAGCGCCAGGCCGGGGATGTTCATCATCAGCACCAGCACCGTGGCCACCAGCAGCCAGGCGGTGTCGCCCGTGTCAATCTGGGGCTTGTCCGCCGCCGACACCGTGGGGGCGGCCGCCAGCACGCACACCAATGGCGCGCCGATGCGCAGGACAATCTTGTGCATGCGTCCCCCCCCCCGTGTCTTCGATCTTTGTTGTCTTTGTCTTGCCTGTCCTTGTCCTGCGCGACGTTCGGGCCTTCTGTCTCCGCCTAGAGTGCGTTCGAGCCCGATTCACCCGTGCGGATGCGCACGGCCTGTTCGACAGGAGTGACGAAGATTTTGCCGTCGCCGATCTTGCCGGTATGGGCGGCCTTCTGGATGGCCTCGATGGCGCGCTCGACCTGACTGTCGTCGACCACGATCTCGATCTTCACCTTGGGCAGGAAGCTCACGAGATACTCGGCGCCGCGATAGATCTCGGTCTGCCCTTTCTGGCGGCCGAATCCCTTCACCTCGCTCACGGTGAGGCCCGAAACCCCCACGCCGGTCAGCGCGTCGCGCACTTCGTCGAGCTTGAACGGCTTGATGATGGCGGACACGAGTTTCATCTGCTTCCCCTTTGGATTTTCCGGCTGTCGGGCACAGACTGGCGTGGGACGTCGGCGGCGTCAATTTCACGTAAAAATAGGCCCGGCGAGGGACTCGCCGGGCCCAGGGCGCCGCCGCGACACGGAAGCGGCGGAGGATGGGGAACCAGGAGGAAAGGTGGTTCCCTATCACTGAGAGTGAGAGGACTAGTGGATCGTCTCCCCGTGTTCGTTGATGTCGAGACCTTCGATCTCTTCCTCGGTCGTGACGCGCAGACCGATCAGGGCATCGACGATCTTGAGGATCACGAACGTTGCCACGGCACACCAGGCGATGCAGACCAGCGTACCCCAGAGCTGCGTCAGCACCTGCCCCGCATTGCCGTCGATCAGGCCCTTCTTGCCGTCGCCGCCGATCGCCTCGAGGGCGAACACGCCGGTCAGGATGGCGCCGACGAATCCACCGACGCCGTGTACGCCGAAGGCGTCGAGCGAGTCGTCGTAGCCCATCGCCTTCTTGAGCCCCGTAGCGCCCCAGAAACAGACCAGGCCGGCGACGATGCCGATCGCCAGTGCGCCCATCGGATTGACGAAGCCGGAGGCCGGCGTGATGGCCACCAGGCCGGCAACCGCGCCGGAGATGATGCCGAGGACCGACGGCTTGCCGCGCGTTACCCACTCCGCAAAAATCCAGGCGAGTGCCGCAGCGGCGGAGGCGAACTGAGTAACGGCCATCGCCATGCCGGCATTGACGTTCGCGCCGGCAGCGGAGCCTGCGTTGAAGCCGAACCAGCCGACCCACAGCAAGGAGGCGCCGATCACCGAGTAGACCAGGTTGTGCGGCGCCATGTTGTCGGTGCCATAGCCCTTGCGCTTGCCGAGCACGAGCGCACAGACAAGGCCCGCGACGCCGGCATTGACGTGCACGACGGTGCCACCCGCGAAGTCGAGCACGCCCCAGTCGCCGAGGAAGCCGCCACCCCACACCCAATGGGCGATCGGCGCGTAGACGATCAAAGACCACAGCGCCATGAACCACATCATCGCGGAAAACTTCATGCGCTCGGCGAAGGCACCGGCGATCAGTGCGGGGGTGATGATGGCGAAGGTGAGCTGGAAGCAGAGGAAGACCGTCTCGGGGATCGTCTTGGCGAGGTCATGAACGCTGTCGAGGCCGAGACCTGCCATGAAGACGCGGCCGAGGCCGCCGACGATCGTGCTGCCCGGCGTGAAGGCAAGGCTGTAGCCCACGATCAACCAGAGCACCGAGATCAGACAGGTGATGGCGAAGCTCTGCATCACGGTCGACAGCACGTTCTTCTTGCGCACCATGCCGCCGTAGAACAGCGCCAGGCCCGGAATCGTCATCATCAGGACGAGTGCCGTCGAGGTGAGCATCCATGCCGTGTCGCCCGTATCCAGCTTCGGCTTCTCGTCGGCCGCCAGTGCCAGCACCGGCAGAAGGAGCGCAGCCGTCGCCCCCAGGCCGGCAAGCACTGAATTGGTCTTGAACTTCATCTTTGTCCCCTAGGCTTTTTCCGTTGGATTTCGAGTTGTCGATGTCGGCGTGCGGATCACAGCGCTTCGGCGCCGGACTCTCCGGTGCGGATGCGAACCGCCTGCTCGACCGGCAGGACGAACACTTTGCCGTCGCCAATCTTTCCCGTGCCGGCAGCCTTGCAGATCGTCTCGACGGCGCGCTCGACCATGGCGTCGTCGATCACGACCTCAATCTTCACCTTGGGCAGGAAGCTCACGGCGTATTCGGCGCCGCGATAGATTTCGGTCTGGCCCTTCTGCCGCCCGAAACCCTTCACTTCGCTTACCGTCAGGCCCTGGATGCCGAGCGATGTCAGTGCATCACGGACCTCATCCAGTTTGAACGGCTTGAAGATTGCCATGACCATTTTCATCTGTGTCTGCCCTCCACTGGGAGTCCGCCCCAAAGTTCGAGACGTGAAGAGCAAGAGCCATGCCAACTTCGCAAACGGCCCTAATGGCGCGTGGCATGGTGTTTGCGACACACGGTTCGAAATGAACCTTTCAGCTTTTGGGGATGGTCGTGTTGCTTAAAAAGATTGCTGTCGTCGGCGTGGCACTGTTCACTATCTGCGCATCGGCCACCGCCCATGCTCAAGGCACGCCGAACGCGGCGCCGCCGGCGGCACCGGATACGCCGCCCGAGAAGGAAGTCTGGAAGGGCCCGTTCGGCGGAACCTTCACCGCAGGCTTCGCCTTCCTCAACGACTACTCATATCGCGGCATCTCGCAGACCCAACGCCAGGTCGCCGTCCAGGCCTCCTTCGGATACGAAACCGCCCCCGTCTCCGAGAAAGTCCCGCTGTCGGCCTATGTCAGCGCCTGGGGCTCCAACATCAACTTCCCCAACACCGGCGCCTCCGTCGAGATCGACCTCAACGCCGGCCTCCGCCTAAAAGCCCTCGACGACAAGCTCACCTTCGACCTCGGCTATATCCGCTACAACTATCTCGGCGCCCCCGCCGACCTCTACTTCGACTTCAACGAGTTCGGCCTCGTCGCCGGATACGATTTCGGCGTCGCCCAGCTCCAGGCCGCCGTCCGATACAGCCCCAACTTCTTCGCCAACTCCGGCAACGCCTGGTACAAGTGGGCCCAGCTCACCGTTCCCCTGCCCTTCCTCCACGTCAACGAGAACGTCGCCTTCAAGATCATCGGCAGCGTCGGCAACCAGTATGTCGAGCGCTTCACCAACTACGGCATTCCCAACGACAACTACTGGGACTGGCAGGCCGGCATCGTCGTCAACGTCTATGGCTTCGACCTCTCCGCCGTCTACACAGGCACCAATCTCAGCGTCCAGGACTGCCTCGGCACCCAGAACTGCGCCTCCCGCGTCATCGTCGGCATCTCAAAGTCATTCTAAGGAACGTCGATCTCCGCCCTAGAGGGTTGCCGCCCCAGCGGGCGGCTGCCATCTATGGTGGATGAATAAGGATCGGTTCGATCTTGCGATAGTGGGCGCCGGCCTCAATGGCAGCCTGCTGGCGCTGGCCGCCGCCGAAGCGGGGCTCTCTACCGCCCTGATTGATCGCGTGGCGCTCACCACCATGAGCCAGGCCGCGTTCGATGGCCGCACCACGGCCGTGGCGTATACCAGCCAGCGCCTGTTCGCCGCATTGGACGCATGGGAGGAGGTCGCGCCCGAAGCCGAGCCAATCCTCGATATCCGCATCTCCGATGCAGGCCACGACGGCCGTGCCAGTCCGCTGTTCCTGCATTTCGATCATCGCGAGGCGGCAACCGAGGGAGCCGAAGCAGCTCCGATGGGCTGGATCGTCGAGAACCGCTTCCTGCGTGCCGCTCTGCTGCGTCGACTCGCTGCCTGCCCGCAGGTCGAGCTGATTGCTCCCGACGAAGTCATCGACAGCAAGCGCGACCTCGACACGGCCGAACTTACGCTGAAGAGCGGGCGTCGCATCGCCGCACGGCTGATCGCCTCTGCCGAAGGCCGCTTCGGCTCGATGCGCGAAGATGCAGGCATCGGCGCCCGCGCCTGGTCGTACAATCAGATCGCCATCGTGCTCGTGGCCAAGCACGAACGGCCGCATCGCGGTGTGGCGCAGGAGAAGTTTCTACCCGGCGGCCCGTTCGCCATCCTGCCGATGACCGATGGCCCTTCGAGCGACGGATCGACTGTCGAACATCGCTCGTCGATCGTCTGGACCGAACGCGCCGATCTCGCGCGCCGCCTGCTCGAACTCGACGCACCGCGCTTCCAGGCCGAGTTCGCCCGCCGCTTCGGCGATCATCTCGGCGCCGTCGCGCCCATTGGCCCGCGCTGGTCGTATCCGCTGAGCCTCGTGCATGCCGAGCGTTATGTCGACACGCGGCTGGTGCTGGTGGGCGATGCTGCCCACGGCATCCATCCCATCGCGGGCCAGGGCTACAATCTCGGCGTCCGCGATATCGCGGCCCTCGTCGAAGTCCTGGTCGACGCCAAGCGGCTCGGCCTCGATGTCGGCGGTGCGGACACACTGGAGCGCTACGCGCAGTGGCGCCGCGCCGACAACTTCGCCATGGTCGCCGCCACCGATCTCCTGAACCGGCTGTTCTCCAACGACATCAAACCGCTGCGCTTCGCGCGCGACCTCGGCCTTGCCGCCGTGAACCGCGTGCCGTCGTTGCGCCGCTTTTTCGTTCGCCATGCGATGGGGCTGGTCGGCGACCTGCCCAAGCTGATCCGGGGCGAGCGGCCCTAGACTTAACGGGTTCACAGCCCTATCTCAGGGGCCACTTTCGAGGATTTCGCATGGCCAATCCCCAATCATCGGCGCAGGTGCCCGTCACCGTACTCACCGGCTATCTCGGTGCCGGCAAGACCACCCTTCTCAACCGCATCCTGAGCGAGCAGCACGGCAAGAAATACGCCGTCATCGTGAACGAGTTCGGCGAGCTCGGCGTCGACAACGACCTCGTGGTGAATGCCGACGAGGAAGTCTTCGAGATGAACAACGGCTGCATCTGCTGCACCGTGCGCGGCGACCTGATCCGCATCATCGAAGGCCTGATGAAGCGCAAGGACAAGTTCGACGGCATCCTGGTCGAGACGACCGGCCTCGCCGATCCGGGCCCTGTAGCGCAGACTTTCTTCACCGACGACGACGTGAAGGCCCGCACCCGGCTCGACGCCATCGTGACAGTGATCGACGCCAAGCACTTCTTTGGCCAGCTCGAACAGGGCTCCGAGGCCGAGCAGCAGGTGGCGTTCGCCGACGTCATCCTGCTCAACAAGACCGATCTCGTGAGCGCCGACGAACTCAAGAAGGTCGAAGACAAGATCCGCGGCATCAACCGCTATGCTCACATCTTCCGCACGCAGAAGAGCCAGATCGAGCTCGACGCCATCCTCGACAAGGGCGCGTTCGATCTCGGCCGCATCCTCGAATTCGAACCGGACTTCCTGCACGCCGGCCACGACCACAATCACGGCGACGAGGTGGCCAGCCTCTCTATCTCCGCCGACCGGCCTGTCGATCCCGACAAGTTCCAGAAGTGGATGGACGCGCTGCTGCAGATCAAGGGCCCCGACATCTTCCGCAGCAAGGGCATCCTGGCGATCGACGGCGCACCGCGACGCTACGTCTATCAGGGCGTCCACATGATGATGGACAGCGACTGGGGTTCGCCCTGGAAGGACGGCGAGGTGCGTTCGAGCAAGCTGGTCTTCATCGGCCGCAACCTCGACGGCGACAACCTGAAGCGCGGCTTCGAAGACTGTTTGAAGTAGTTTGATTCCGTGAAGCTCGATCTCGCCAATCCGGCCTGGCAGCAGACGCTGCCACCGGCCCGTTCGCTTGCGACCGACGCGCCAGTCGCCGCCTGCGCCTTCAGCCGCGACGGCAACACGGTGGCCTTTGCCTTGGGCGATGGCCAGGTCCGCCAGATGCCGGCCGACATCAAGGCCTCCGTGCCCGATGCCACGCCGGCGCTGCACAGCGGCGTGGTGATGGCGCTGATCGGCGATCCGACCGGCGACGGCTTTATCAGCGGCGGCGACGATGGCCGCGTTCTGCGCGTGGCGCTCGACGGCACGGCGACCGAACTGCTGGCCCAGAAGGGAAAGTGGGTCGAGCACCTCGCCGCCCATCGCAACGGCGCGGTCGCCGCCGGCGTCGGCCGCGCGATGTTCGTGGTCAGGGACGGCGAGGTGCGCGAATTCGGGCCGCACCAGAGCACGGTGGCCGGTCTCGATTTCAGCAAGGACGGCGGCCGCGTCGCCTGCGCCCACTATGACGGCATCACCGTGTGGAGCATCGGCCAGGTGGTCCTGCCGCCGCGTCGCTTCGCCTGGCGCGGCAGCCACGTCGCCTTGAAGTGGAGCACCGACGGCAAGTTCATCGCCACGGGCACGCAGGAAAACGACATCCATGTCTGGCGCGTGGCGCAGGCCACCGACATGCGCATGCAGGGCTACCCTGCCAAGGTGAAGTCCCTCTCCTGGACCGCCGACGCGCGCTTTCTCTACACCTCGTCGCAGCCCGTCTTTACGGCCTGGCCGTTCGCCGGCAAGGGCCCCGAGGGCAAGCCGCCGTTGCAGTTCGGCGACGAGGGCGCGGGCCTGATGACGGTGGTCGCCGCCCATCCCACGGCCGAGTTCGTCGCGGGCGGCTACGACTCCGGCGAGCTGCAGCTCGGTGACATCAAGACCAAGCGCTCGGTCGTGCTCAAGATGGCGGATGGTTCGGCAATCACCTGCCTCGCCTGGGCGCCGGATGGCTTCCGGCTCGCCGTCGGCAATGACCGCGGCGACCTGCTGGTGATCGACCTCAGGCGCTAGCTAGCCGCGCCGCACCAGCACGCGGTGCGACAGGAAGCAAAGCACACCCGCCACGCCCATCGCCGTGGTCATGGGCGCAATGGTGCCGTCGAAGGTCTGGCCAACCGCAGCACCGAAGGCGGCACCGATGCCGAAGGTCAGCACGCCCATCAGCGACGATGCCGTGCCCGCCATGTGCGGATAGCGCTGCAATGCGAGCGCCGTGGCGTTGGGGCCGATCAGGCTGAGCGTCGCGATCTGCGCGACGAAGCACGCCAGAAACGGGATCAGGCCAATCGTGCCGTAGGACGCCTCGATCCATCCCAGCACGGCGGCCGTCACACCCGCGAGAGCGGGCACGATCACACCGTAACGCAGGATGCGGCTTGCCCCGATCTTGGGCACGAAGCGCGCGTTGAGCAGGCTGCCGACCGTCATGAAGATCACCATGCCGCCGAACACCAGGCCGAAGTCGCGTGGCGCAATGCCATAGCGTTCGATGAAGACGAACGGCGATCCCGAGATGAACGAGAAAAGCGCCGCGAACATGAACGCGCCGGTGAAGGCGTAGCCCATGAAGGCACGATGACGCAGCAGCTCGCCGAAGCGCTTCACCACCAGCAGCGGTTCGAGCGGCTGGCGGTATTCCGGCTTCAGGGTCTCGGGCAGGCGCCACCAGGCGATCAGGAATCCGAAGACACCGACACCCGCCAATGCCCAGAAGATCGCACGCCAACCGGCGAACCACAGGATCTGTCCGCCGATCAGCGGCGCCAGCATCGGTGCAATCGACGTTGCCGCCAGCATCAGCGACATGGCACGCGCCGCCTCGTCGCGCTCGGCCATGTCGCGCACCATGGTGCGCGCCAGCACGACACCGCCACAGGCCGCCAGCCCCTGCAGGAAACGCAATGCGATCAACTGCCCGGCAGAGGCGGCGAAGGCGCAGCCGATGCTCGCCAGTACATAGACGACCAATCCCGACAGGATGACTGGCCGCCGCCCGAAGCGATCGCCGGCCGGACCGTAGAAGATCTGGCCGAAGCCGAAGGCCACCATGAACATCGAAAGGGTGAGCTGGATGTCGCCGACGCTGCCCCGCAGGTCGACAGTGATCACCGGCAGCGCCGGCAGATACATGTCGATCGAGAGCGGCGTGAAGGCCGACAACAGGGCCAGTACCGCCAACAGCAACGGGGTGAGGGTCGGGCGGGTGGTCGTGGTCATTTTAAGGAGATCATGTGCGCGGTGGCTCTAACGGCAATTCCCGCCCGACACCATGCTATAAGCGGACCATGTCTTCGCTGCCTGACCTGTCAGAAACGCAGATCCGCCGATATGCCCGCCATATCGTGCTGGCGGAGGTCGGCGGCATCGGACAGTCGCGGCTGATTGCCGCCAAGGTTCTGGTGATCGGCGCCGGCGGCCTTGGCACACCCCTCCTGCAGTATCTCGCGGCGGCCGGTATCGGCACGCTGGGTGTGATCGACCATGACACGGTCGATCTTTCCAACCTGCAGCGACAGGTGATTCACCGCACCAGCGACGTGGGCATCTCGAAGGTCGAGAGCGCCCGGCGTGCGCTGGGCGACATCAACCCCGAGGTCCGGGTGCAGGTCCACGACGAACGCCTCACCGCCCAGAACGCCGAGCGCATCATCGCGGGCTACGACGTCGTGGCCGACGGCAGCGACAACTTCGCCACGCGTTATCTCCTGAACGACACCTGCTATCGCCTGAAGAAGACTCTGGTCTCGGCGGCGATCCTGCGCTTCGACGGCCAGGTTTCGACCTACAAGGCCTGGCAGGGCGCAGGCCATCCCTGCCTGCGTTGCCTCTTTCCGGTGGCGCCGTCGGAAGATGCCGTCCCGAGCTGCGCCCAGGCCGGCGTGCTGGGGGCACTGGCCGGCACGCTGGGCACGCTGCAGGCGACAGAGGTCGTAAAGGAAATCCTCGGCGTCGGCCGTTCGCTCTCGGGCCGGCTGCTGATGTACGACGCGCTCGCGGCGTCCTTCGACGAAATGACGATCGCCAAGCGTCCGGACTGCCCGACCTGCAGCATCGAGACGGGCGGTGCCGCATGAGCGACGGCGGCATCTCGGTCATCCTGCGCGCCGGCGACTACGAAAGCGCCCACTATGCGCTCGCGCTGGCTGCGGCTGCGCTGGCCGTGAACAAGCCGGCCGTACTTTTCTTCACCATGGCCGGCATCCGTGCCCTGCAGAGCCCGCCCCCTCCCCTCGACGACTGGGATCGCGATGCCCGTAACCGCGCGCGCGGCGTCGGCGACTTCGAGACCCTGCTGCAGGCCTGCGTCGAGCTTGGCGCGCGCTTTATCGTGTGCGAAATGGGTTTGCGGTCGCTCGACATCGACCGTGCGAGCCTCAGGGCCGACGTGCCGTTCACGGTCGCCGGTATCGTGACCTTGCTGGAAGAGACCAAGCCGGGCATGCACCTCGTTTCACTGTGACGTATCGGGAGAGTTCATGACATCCGCCGCCTTCGACGTGCTGGGAATCGGTAACGCCATCGTCGACGTCCTGAGCAGAGCCGACGATTCCTTCCTCGGCCAGCATGGCCTGGTGAAGGGCAGCATGATGCTGATCGACGAGGCACGAGCCGAGACGCTCTATGCGGCCATGGGTCCGGGCGTCGAGATTTCCGGCGGCTCCTGCGGCAACACCATGGCAGGCGTCGCCTCGTTCGGCGGCAAGGGCGCCTATATCGGCAAGGTCCGCGACGACCAGCTCGGCGCCGTGTTCGGCCACGACCTCAAGGCGACCGGCGTCTCCTTCGAGACGGCTGCCGCCACCTCGGGTCCCGCGACCGCGCGCTGCCTGATCCTGGTGACGCCCGACGCGCAGCGCACCATGAACACCTATCTCGGCGCCTGCACCGGCCTCGGCCCCGCCGATATCGACGTCGCGCGCGTGGGGTCGGCGCAGGTGACCTATGTCGAGGGCTATCTGTGGGATGCGCCGGCTGCCAAGCAAGCCGTGCTCAAGGCGTTCGACGCCGCCCACGCGGCCGGCCGCAAGGTCTCGATCACGCTCTCGGATTCCTTCTGCGTCCATCGCTATCGCGAGGAGTTCCGCGACCTGATCCGCACCAAGGTCGACATCCTGTTCGGCAACGAAGCCGAGATCAAAGCGCTCTACGAGGTCGAGACGTTCGAGGAGGCCCTCGAAGCCACCCGCAAGGAAGCCAAGATCGCCGCCCTGACGCGCAGCGAGAAGGGGTCGGTCGTGATCAAGGGCAGCGAGACCTACGCCGTACCGGCGGCTCCCGTCGCCAAGGTCGTCGATACGACGGGCGCAGGCGACCTCTACGCCTCCGGCTTCCTGTTCGGCTTCACCCAGAACAAGCCGCTCGCCGAGTGCGCCCGGCTGGGCGGCATCGCCGCCGCCGAAGTGATTTCCCATGTCGGCGCCCGGCCCGAGCAGGCGCTGAGAAGCCTCATTTGAGCGGTCCCGCCGCCGCCGACACTCGCGCCGACAAGGGTTGGCGCGAGTCGCTCGCGACCTACACGCATCCGCGTGTCGTCACGTTCCTGTTCCTCGGCTTCTCGGCCGGGCTACCGTTCCTGCTGGTCTTCGCCACGCTGTCGGCCTGGCTGCGCGAGTACGGCATCAGCCGTACCGCCATCGGCTTCATCAGCTGGATCGGCATCACCTACTCCTTCAAGTTCGTATGGTCGCCGGTGGTCGATCGCGTCCCGCTGCCGCTGCTCACGCGCTGGCTGGGACGCCGCCGCTCCTGGATGCTGCTGGCACAGGCGGGTATCGCCGGCGGCCTCCTCGGCATGTCCTTCTGCGACCCGCGCACAGATCTCTGGGGTCTGGTCGTGCTGGCGCTGGTCGTGGCCTTCTCCTCGGCCACACAGGATATCGCCCTGGACGCCTTTCGCATCGAGGCGACCGACGCCAGCCTGCAGGGCGCCACGGCCGCCACCTACCAGCTCGGCTACCGTATCGCTGTGCTCGCCGCCGGCGCCGGCGCGCTCTACATCGCCGAGTTCGGCTCCTGGCCCATCGCCTACCAGTCCATGGCGGCGCTCGGCCTCGTTGGCATCATCACCACCCTGATCGTCAGCGAGCCGGAAAGGCAGGTCGCCGCCGGCACCTCGGAACTCGAAGGCAAGGTCGCGACCTTCGCTGCCGGTCTCGGCACGATGCCCATGTGGGTGCGCAAGGCGCTGATCTTCGTCTACGGCGCCATCGTCTGCCCGTTCGTCGATTTTTTCGCACGCTACGGCTGGATGGCGGTCGTGCTCCTGTTGTTCATCGGCCTTTTCCGCCTTTCCGACATCGCCATGGGCGTGATGGCGAACCCATTCTACATCGACATGGGTTTCTCGCTGTCGCAGATCGCCAACGTCTCCAAGATCTACGGCTTTGTGATGTCGATCCTGGGCGCGCTGCTGGGGGGCGTGCTGGTCTTCCGCATGGGCGCAGCGCGGCTGCTTGCGCCCGCCGTCTTCCTGATCGCGGTGAGCAACCTGACCTTTTCGTGGCTCGCGCTGGTCGGCCAGCCCGACACCCTGATCCTCACAGTTGCGATCAGCGTCGACAATCTGGTCGGCGGCATGTCGGGCTCGATCTTCATCGCTTTCCTGTCGGGCCTCACCAACACAGCCTACACCGCGACGCAGTACGCGCTCTTCACTTCCATCATGACCCTGCCGGGCAAGCTGATGGGCGGTTCGTCGGGCTGGATCGTCGACAAGCTGCAGGCGGAGTTCTCGTCGGCCCACAAGTTCGGCGGCTACGCGATCTTCTTCCTCTACACCGCGCTGCTCGGCCTGCCCGCGCTCGTGCTGGCGATGATCGTCCGCCGCCGCTTTGAAAAAGAAACCCCTCCTTCCTGAAGAAGGAGGGGCTAGTCGTTCGGCCTCGGGTGTCGTCCGAGCCGAGGGAACCGACCCATTCCGAAGCGGAGGCGTGGGGCGCCGGACTTGGAACGGGCGAGCCTCGTGTAAGGCGTAGACGCTACAAAACCGTTACCGGCCATGTGGAAAACCCTTGCTCGAAGGGTCACCCGGCGGGTCAGCCCGGCGTGGCGTCCAACGCGTAGCCGGCGGCGCGAACGGTGCGGATCACGTCGACCTGGCTCTCGCCGTTCAAGGCAATGCGTAACCGGCGAATATGCACGTCGACCGTGCGGGCCTCGACATAGACGTCCTTGCCCCAAACTGCGTCGAGAAGCTGCTCGCGCGAGAAGACGCGACCGGGATGCTCCATGAAGTGGCGCAGCAGACGAAACTCCGTCGGCCCGAGATGGATTGGCTTGCCGCCGCGCGTCACACGATGCGCCACCAGATCCATGACGATATCGGCGTACGACAGCGCCTCGTCGGCCAGCGCCGGCCGGATGCGCCGCAGCACGGCACGGATGCGCGCCACCAGTTCGGTCGGCGAGAAGGGCTTGGGCACATAGTCGTCGGCGCCGGCATCGAGGCCGCGCACGCGATCGCCCTCTTCGCCGCGCGCCGTCAGCATGATGATCGGCACGTTGGCGGTCGCGATCTGGCGGCGCAGCTGACGGCAGACTTCGATGCCCGACATCAACGGCAACATCCAGTCGAGCAGGATGAGGTCGGGCACGTCTTCCTGGACCGCCCGGAGCGCTTCCTCGCCATCGAAGGCAACATCGACCTTGAAGCCCGACTGCTCGAGATTGTACCGCAGCAACTCGACCAGCGCGGTCTCATCTTCGACGATCAGCACGCGCGGCCTCATCGTGGCGGCCTGAGCGTCGCGGCGGGCAGGAGTCACGGCGGTCATGCTCACGATGCGTTACTCGTCGTGTAAAGGGAGGCACTGCCCTTCGGCCGCGCCTCGTCGAAGCCGTGGCCGGTGGCACGGAAGCTCACCAGCTCGGCAATATTGGTCACGTGATCGCCGGCGCGTTCGATGTTCTTGGCCATGAACAGAAGATGCGTGCAGGCGGTGATCGTACGCGGATCTTCCATCATGTAGGTCAGCAGGTGGCGGAACAGGCCGGTGTAGACCTGGTCGATCTCCTCGTCGCGCTGCCAGACATCGTAGGCCTTGGCGACATCGCCATGCGCAAAGGCGTCGAGCACATCCTTCAGCGCCGTGCGGACAAGGCGACCCAGTCGCTCGATGCCGGTCACGGCCGAAGGCGGCGCAACGCCCTGGCTCAGCACGATGCTGCGCTTGGCGGTGTTCTTGGCATAGTCGGCGATACGCTCCAGCGCCGCCGCGATCTTGATCGAGGACAGGATGACGCGCAGGTCGACCGCCATGGGTTGACGCAGCGCGAGAAGCTGGACCGTCTGCTCCTGCACCGCCTCGTCGAGGGCGTCGACGCGGGCGTCCTCGGCGATCACCCTTTCGGCAATCTCGGTATCGCGGTCGCGTAGCGCCACGAGAGATTGAGCAAGCTGATTTTCGGCAAGACCACCCATCTCGCTGATGGTGGCGCTCAACCGCTCCAGCTCTTCGTCGAAGCGCTTCAGAGTATGTGCGGGCATGTTCTATCCCCTCTTCTGGTCTTGTCCGATCCGCCGGCCCAACTCAGCCGAAACGCCCGGTGATATAGGCTTGGGTGCGCTTGTCCTTCGGTGTCGTGAATAGCGTCGCCGTGGCGCCGAATTCGATCAGCTCGCCGAGATACATGAAGGCGGTGAAGTCCGAGACACGCGCCGCCTGCTGCATGTTGTGGGTGACGATGACGATCGTGTAGTCCTGCTTCAGCTCGTCGATCAGCTCCTCGATCTTGGCGGTCGAGATCGGATCGAGCGCCGAACAGGGCTCGTCGAACAGGATGACCTCGGGCTTCACCGCAACGGTGCGCGCGATGCACAGGCGCTGCTGCTGACCACCCGACAGGCTCTGACCGTTGGCGCCGAGCTTGTCCTTTACTTCGTCCCACAGCGCGGCCCGGCGCAGCGCCTGCTCGACACGGCCGTCGAGCTCCGAGCGCGGCAGGCTTTCATAGAGCCGGATACCGAAAGCGATGTTCTCGTAGATCGACATGGGAAAGGGCGTCGGCTTCTGGAACACCATGCCGATACGGGCGCGCAGCAAGTTGATGTCCTGGTCGGCGCGCAACAGGTTGTCGCCGTCGAACTGCACTTCGCCGGCGGCGCGCTGGCCCGGATAGAGGTCGTACATGCGGTTCAGCACGCGCAGCAGGGTTGACTTGCCGCAGCCCGACGGACCAATGAAAGCGGTCGTCTTATTGGCATAGAGCGACAGCGTGATGCCCTTCAGGGCGCGGCTGTCGCCGTAGAAGAACTCGAGGTTGTTGATCGAGATCTTGGGCGTGAGCTTCGACGTGTCGAGGCTTGCATGGCTGGCGATAGGAGCGGCAAGGCTCGGCCCGCCGGAAGAAGCAATGCTCATTACTGTTTCCTCGTGGAGGTGAGGGATCGGGCAAAGATGGAAAGGGCGAGAACGGTGACGGTGATCAGGAGAGCGCCCGTCCAGGCGAGCTTCTGCCATTCTTCGTAGGGCGACAGGGCGAACTGGAAGATGACCACCGGCAGGCTGGGCATCGGCGCGTTCATGTTCATGCTCCAGAACTGGTTGTTCAGAGCGGTGAATAGAAGCGGCGCCGTTTCGCCGCTGATGCGGGCGATGGCCAGCAGGATTCCCGTCACGATGCCCGCTTGGGCGGCGCGGTAGGCGATCCGCATGATCATGAGCGAGCGCGGCAGCCCGATCGAGGCGGCCGCCTCGCGCAGCGTGTCGGGCACCAGGCTCAGCATGTCCTCGGTGGTGCGCACCACGACGGGGATCACGATGACGGCCAGCGCCACGGCGCCGGCATAGCCGGAGAAGTGGCCCATCGGCGCCACCATCACCTCGTAGATGAACAGGCCGATCACGATGGAGGGGGCGCTGAGCAGGATGTCGTTGATGAAGCGCACGACGTTCGAGAGCTTGTCGTGGCGTCCATATTCGGCAAGGTAGGTGCCGGCCAGAATGCCGATCGGCGTGCCGATGATGACCGCCAGCACCGTCATGATCACACTGCCGACGATGGCGTTCGCCAGGCCGCCGGCAGCGCCGGGCGGCGGCGTGTTCTCGGTGAAGACGGAAAGCGACAGGCCCGACAGGCCGTGGAACAGCAGCACGCCCAGGATCAGAACGAGCCAGCCGAGGCCGAAGATCGTCGCAGCCACCGCCAGGCCTTTGGCAATGGCGTTGCGACGGCGACGGCCGGCGTAGAGCGAATTCGCAGTAGCGGACATGGCGTTACCCCGCCCTGTTCAGGCGCGCCAGCAGGTAGCGGGCAATGGCGAGCACGATGAAGGTGATGAAGAACAGGATCAGGCCGAGGGCAATCAGCGACGAGGTGTAGAGATCGCCGACCGCTTCGGTGAATTCGTTGGCGATCGAGGCCGAGATCGTCGTGCCCGGCGCCAGGATCGAGGCGGAGACCTTGTGGGCGTTGCCGATCACGAAGGTCACGGCCATGGTTTCGCCGAGCGCGCGACCCAGGCCCAGCATGAAGCCGCCGATCACGCCGACCCTCGTGTAGGGAAGGATGACGTTGCGGAACACTTCCCAGGTCGTGCAGCCGACACCATAGGCCGCTTCCTTGAGCACAGGCGGCACGGCGGAGAAGACGTCACGCGAGATCGAGGTCACGAAGGGCAGCACCATGATCGCGAGAATGAGGCCCGCCGTCAGCACGCCGATACCGTAAGGAGGCCCTTCGAACAGCGTACCGAGGAGGGGAACGCTGCCGAAGGTGTCGATCAGGAAGGGCTGGACGTACTTCTGTAGAAAGGGCGCGAAGACGAACAGACCCCAGATGCCGTAGATGATGCTGGGAATGCCGGCCAGCAGCTCGATGGCGATGCCGATCGGGCGGCGCAGGACCATCGGGCAAAGCTCGGTCAGGAAGAAGGCCACCATCAGACCGACCGGCACGGCGATCAGCATGGCGATGAAGGACGTGACCAGGGTGCCGTAGATCGGCGCCAGTGCCCCGAATTTCTCTGTGACGGGGTTCCAGGATTGGCTGGTGAAGAAGGAGAAGCCGAAAGTGCCGAGCGCAGGCGCGGCACCGATGATCAGGGCGATGATGACCCCGCTCAGCAGCGCCAACACTGTGAGGGCCGCGCCACGCGTCAGGCCATGGAAAATCCGGTCGTTCAGTCTCAACCGTCGCAAGACGGCGGCACGCGACGACGACGCTCGGGTCGTCATGCTCGTGTCTGCCAGAGCCACTTCGCTCACGTCACGCCCCCTCGAATCCATGCCCCTCCCCCTGCCGCTCCGTCCGGGCACGCTCGGATGGAGAGGACGAATGGAGGGCGGATGGGAACCACCCGCCCCCGCGAGCCTCAGTTGGTCGGCGAGAACAACGGCTTGCCGCCAGCGTCCTTGATCTCTGCAGACCACATCTTCTGAATATCGGCGACGACGTTGGCCGGCATCGGCACGTAGTCGAGCTCTTCGGCCGACTTGTCGCCCTTGGCGTAGGCCCAAGCAAAGAACTTCAGCGCCTCGCCCGTGGTCGCCGCGTCAACCGGCTTCTTGTAGATCAGGATCCACGTCGCCGCGGTCATCGGCCAGGACTGATCGCCGGGCTGGTTGGCCAGGATCACGCCATAGCCGGGCTGCGACTTCCAATCGGCGTTGGCAGCGGCCGCCTGGAAGGTGGCCGACGTCGGCGCAACCGTCTTGCCCGCCTTGTTCACCATATTGGTGTGGGTGAGCTTGTTCTGCTTGGCATAGGCATACTCGACGTAGCCGATCGAGCCCTTCGTGTTGGCCACGTTGTTGGCGACGCCTTCGTTACCCTTGGCGCCGATGCCGACCGGCCATTCGAGCGCGGTGGCGACGCCGACTTTCGACTTCCACTCCGGGCTGATGTCGGCGAGGTAGTAGGCAAAGTTGAAGGTCGTGCCCGAGCCGTCCGAGCGGCGCACCGGCACGATCGCCTGCTTGGGCAGCTTGGTGTTCGGGTTGAGCTTGGCGATGGCGGCATCGTCCCAGCTCTTGATCTGGCCCATGTAGATCTTGGCGAGCGTCGCACCGTCGAGGGTGAGTTCGCCCGGCTTGATGCCGTCGAGGTTCACGACCGGCACGATGGCGCCCATCACCATCGGGAACTGGGCGAGGCCCGACGCATCGAGGTCCTTGCCCGGCAGCGGCGCGTCGGTGGCGCCGAAGGTCACGGTCTTGGCCTTGATCTGCTTGATGCCGCCGCCCGAGCCGATCGACTGGTAGTTGAGACCGACGCCGGTCTCCTTCTTGTAGGTATCGGCCCACTTGGCATAGATCGGGTACGGGAAGGTCGCGCCGGCGCCGGAAATGTCGGCGGCGTACGCGGCAACCGACGAGAGCGCGAGCGCCGCGGTCGTCAGGGCAATTTTGGCGAAGTGCATAGGGTTCTCCTTCGATGAATTCCGAAGCGCCTTTCCCCTAGGAGCCGCACGTCACTGTCATATGACTCTTATATGACACTTCAATGACACCGCCGGCCACGAACTGGGGGTGAATGCTGCAGACACCCGACAACACACTGATAAATAACGATATTCCATTCTGTCGGCGACGCCACGCTTTGTGACAGAAAGACGACTGGCCGAAACGCTTGCCATCGTTAGCGTCGCGCTTCTGCTGCTAGCGGGCCGGCCGTTGGGGACAAACCAGCACCCGTCACAGGATCTTAATCCCATTCCCTCGGAACGGTAACGTACCCTGTCGATGGTGCAGCTCGTTTCAAGAGCACACCATGTCTTGCAGAGAATCCGACACCGAGGCCGTCGACCGCCGCCGCCGGTGGCTTTCCATTTTGGCAAAAGCCCCCGAGGCCCGTCTCGACACGCTATGGCAGGCGCTGGGCCCTGTCCCTGCCTACACCATCCTTCGACGACCCGAGACCGGGCTCGTCATGCTGCACGGCCGTATCTCGGGCAATGGCGCCCCTTTCTGCGCCGGCGAGATGACGGTGACGCGCGCCGCCGTCCGGTTGGAAACAGGTGAAGTCGGCTTCGGCTATGTGGGCGGCCGCCATGTCCGTCAGGCCGAGATCGTGGCCGCCATCGATGCGTTGGGCCAGCGCGAAGCGTGGCGAGACAGGCTCGAGACCGGGATCGTGTCGCCGCTCACCGACGAAGTCCAAGCACGGCATCGCCTGATCGCGGCACGCGCCGCGGCGACCAAGGTCGAATTCTTTACCGTCGCGCGCGAGGCCGGCACATGAGCGGCACGCTGAGCTCCCTTTCGCCGGGCCTCGCCGATCCTTCGCACGACGCCCAGCAATTCTTTCGCGGCGTGCTCGACGCTTTCAGCCATCCCGGCCGCATCGTGACCCTGGCTGATGCGCCGCAAGGTCCCGGCATGATCTCGCCCGCCGTCGTGGCCTATCTGCTGACCCTGGCCGATCGCGATACGCCGCTCTGGCTGATGCCCGCGTTCGACACGGCAGAGGTCCGCGACTACCTGCGCTTCCATACCGGCGCGCCGATTGTCGAAGATCGTGCAGCCGCGACTCTGGCCGTTCTACCTTGCGACGATGCCGATCCCTTCGAGGGCTTCGCGATCGGCACCGACACCTATCCGGATCGTTCGGCCACCTTGTTGATCGAGGTGCCGGCTCTCGGTGCCGGCCCGCGCCGCACGGCGCGCGGTCCGGGCATCGATGGCGAGACCGAACTCGCCATTGCCGGACTGGATGACTGGTTCTGGCGGCAATGCGCCACCAATCACGCGCTCTTCCCCTGCGGCGTCGACCTGGTCTTCACCTCAGGGTCCCAGCTTCTCGCGCTGCCGCGCAGCATCTCCGTGGAGGTCTCGCCATGTACGTCGCGGTGAAGGGTGGCGAGACCGCCATCGCCCATTCGCTCGACCTGATTGCCGACCGGCGCCGCGGCGACCGTGACCTCGCCGAGCTTTCCCTGGAGCAGATCGACCAGCAACTTGGTCTCGCCGTCGACCGCGTGATGACCGAGGGCTCGTGCTACGACCGGCGCCTGGCGGCGCTGGCCATCAAGCAAGCGCGCGGCGATCTGATCGAAGCGATCTTCCTGCTGCGCGCCTACCGCACGACCTTGCCGCGCTTTGGTGATTCCGAGCCGCTCGACACGGCGCGCATGGTGGCGGAGCGGCGTATCTCGGCTGCCTTCAAGGATGTGCCCGGTGGCCAGGTGCTGGGGCCGACCTACGACTACACGCATCGCCTGCTCGACTTTTCGCTGGCTGTTGCCGCAGACCGTCCAACGGCGCCGACCGCGCCTGCCGATACCGCGCACGCGCTACCGCATGTTGGCGACATCCTGGCCCGCGAAGGCCTGCTCGAACCGCCACCGGAAGCCTCGGGCAAACGGCCCGATGATCTCACGCGCCAGCCTCTCAGCCTGCCGGCGGACCGGCCGCTGCGCCTGCAGAACCTGGCGCGCGGCGACGAAGGCTTCCTGCTGGCGCTCGGCTACTCGACCCAGCGCGGCTACGGCAACAATCATCCGTTCGTCGGCGAGATCCGCTACGGCCATGTGCCGGTCTCTTTCGTGCCCGAGGAGCTGGGCTTCGCCATTGAGATCGCCGAAATCGACGTCACCGAGTGCGACATGGTCAACCAGTTCGCCGGCTCGCACGACGTGCCACCGCAGTTCACCCGCGGCTATGGCCTCGCTTTCGGTCACGCCGAGCGCAAGGCGATCGCCATGGCCCTCGTCGACCGCGCGCTGAGGGCTCGCGAACTTGCGGAAAGCGCTGACTCGCCGGCCCAGGACGAAGAATTCGTTCTGGCCCACTCCGACAATGTCGAGGCTTCGGGCTTCGTGCAGCACCTCAAGCTTCCGCACTATGTCGACTTCCAGTCGGAACTCGTAGTGGTGCGGGCTCTGCGCGCCGAGGTCGAAGCGCGCAAGCAGCGCGCGGCCGAGGATCGCGCGGCCCTCAGCCAGGCGGCGGAGTAGGCCATGCCCGACATCAACATGACCGAGGGCGCGTACAACTACGCCTATCTCGACGAGCAGACCAAGCGGATGATCCGCCGCGCCATCCTGAAGGCGGTGGCCGTGCCGGGCTATCAGGTGCCGTTCGGCGGGCGCGAGATGCCCCTGCCTTACGGTTGGGGCACCGGCGGGATCCAGGTGACGGCCGCCATCATCGGTCGCGACGACACACTGAAGGTGATCGACCAGGGCGCCGACGACACGACCAATGCCGTGTCGATCCGGCGTTTCTTCGCGCATGTGGCCGACGTCGCTACGACGACTCGCACGGAAGAAGCCACCATCATCCAGACGCGCCATCGCGTGCCGGAGACGCCGCTCAAGGACGGCCAGATCCTGGTCTTCCAGGTGCCGATCCCCGAGCCGTTGCGCATGCTGGAGCCGCGCGAGACCGAGACGCGGACCCTGCACGCCCTTTCCGAATACGGCGTCATGCAGGTGAGCCTCTACGAGAGCATCGCCCGACACGGCCGCATCGCTAAGTCCTACAGCTATCCGGTGCAGGTGAACGGGCGCTACATCATGAGCCCTTCACCCATCCCGAAGTTCGACAATCCCAAGCTCGACCGCAGCCCCGCCCTGCAGCTCTACGGCGCCGGCCGCGAGAAGCGCATCTACGCCGTGCCGCCCCATACGCCGGTGAAGAGCCTCGACTTCGACGACCATCCCTTCGAGATCGAGCGCTGGAACGAGTGCTGCGCCTTCTGCGGCTCCACCGAGAGCTTTCTCGACGAGATGATCGTCGACGATGCCGGCAAGCGTCTGTTCGTCTGCTCCGACACCGACTATTGCGAGGGACGGCGATGAGCGCTGCGACGCTTCCGTCCCCCCTCCTTTCGGCCCGTAGCATCACCAAGCGCTTCGGTGGTCGTGTGGCTTGCCGCGATGTAAGCTTCGACCTGTGGCCAGGCGAGGTTCTGGGCATCGTCGGCGAATCGGGGTCGGGCAAGACCACCTTGCTGAACTGTCTCGCAGGCCGTCTCACGCCCGACGAAGGCTCGGTCGCCTACGAGACGGCATCGGCCGGCACTGTCGACGTCCATCGCCTTTCCGAAGCACGCCGTCGCCTGCTCACGCGCACCGAATGGGGCTTCGTGAATCAGGATGCGCGCGAGGGATTGCGCATGGGTGTGAGCGCCGGCGCCAATATCGGCGAGCGGCTGATGGCCGTGGGCGCGCGCCACTATGGCGAAATCCGCGGTAGCGCCGCCGCTTGGCTGGCGCGCGTCGAAATCGACGCCGACCGGCTCGACGACCGGCCGACCACCTTCTCCGGCGGCATGCGCCAGCGTCTGCAGATCGCCCGCAACCTCGTGAGCGGACCGCGGCTCGTTTTCATGGACGAGCCGACGGGGGGCCTCGATGTCTCCGTGCAGGCGCGCATTCTCGACCTGCTGCGCGGCCTCGTCGAACGGCTGCATCTGTCCGCCGTGCTGGTGACCCACGATCTCGGCGTCGCCCGGCTGCTGACCCATCGGCTGATGGTGATGCAGGGTGGTGCCGTCATCGAGGAGGGCCTGACCGATCAGGTCCTCGACGATCCGCAGCATGCCTACACCCAGATGCTCGCCGCCTCGATCCTGCCCGTATGAGCCATCCCGAAAAGAGCTGCGAAGACCCAACCATGCCACCCGCGCTGCGCGTCTCCGGCCTCTCCAAATCCTTCGTCGTCCATGCCCACGGCGATCTCGCCCTTCCCGTGCTGCACGACGTATCGCTTGCTGTGTCGCCGGGCGAATGCCTGGCCCTCGTTGGCCCCTCCGGGGCCGGCAAGAGCACGCTGCTGCGATCGCTTTATGGCAACTATCGCGCCGATGCCGGCTCCATCCGCGTTCGACAGGACGATGCCTGGACCGAGCTGGTCGGCGCCGAGCCGCGCACCGTGCTCGACGTGCGCCATCGCACGATGGGCTTCGTCCGCCAGTTCCTGCGCGTGATCCCGCGCGTTGCCGCCGTCGACGTCGTGGCCGAACCGCTGTTGCGCCGTGGCGTCGAGGCGACCGAAGCGCGCCATCGCGCCGAGTTCCTATTGGGCATGCTGGGTATTCCCGCCCGCCTGTGGGCTTTGCCGCCCGCCACCTTCTCTGGTGGCGAGCAGCAGCGCATCAACATCGCGCGGTCGCTGATCGTCGACTATCCGATCCTGCTGCTCGACGAGCCTACGGCTTCGCTCGATGCAGCCAATCGCGACGGGGTAGTCGAGCTGATCTGCCAGCGCCGCGATGCCGGTGCCGCCGTCGTCGGCATCTTTCACGACACCGGCGTGCGCGATGCCGTCGCCACCCGCATCCACGAAGTCCTTCCCCCTGCGTCCCCGGCTGGAGACCGCCATGCGTAGCGAAACCGTTCTGACCAACGCCCGCATCGTCACTGCCGATGCCGAGTTCGACGGCACGGTCGTGCTGCACGACGGGCGCATTACCGAAGTCGCGGCAGGCCGCAGCCATGTCGACGGCGCCATCGACCTGGAGGGCGACTATCTCCTGCCTGGCCTGGTCGAGCTGCACACCGACAACATGGAAAAGCACTTTGCCCCACGGCCTGGCGTGAAGTGGCCCAGCGTCTCGGCCGTCATGGCGCACGACACCCAAATCAGCGCCGCCGGCATCACCACCGTCTACGATTCGCTGGCGCTGGGCGACGTGCATGGCAACTCGGACCGCGTGCAGAATCGCGAACGCATGATCGAGGCGGTCTGTGCCGCGGCCGACCGGCAGATGACGCGCGCCGAACATCGCATCCACCTGCGCTGCGAGATCTCGGCCGACGACGCCGTCGAGGCCGTCGACAAGTGGATCGACCTGCCTTTGGTCGGTCTCGTTTCGATCAACGATCACACGCCTGGGCAGCGTCAGTTCCTCGATCCCGAGAAACTGAAGCAGTATTACAAGGGCAAGCACGCGATGACCGACGATCAGTTCGAGGAATTCTCGATCCGCGTCACCGAGCTGCATCACCGCAATGCCGCCCGGCACCGCAGCGAGATCGTGAGCCGCGCCCATGCACGTGCCCTGCCGATCGCCAGCCACGACGACGCCACCGAGGCCCATGTAAAGGAAGCCGTCGCAAACGGCATGACCATCGCGGAGTTCCCGACCACGCGAGAGGCGGCCCAGGCATCGCGCGATGCGGGCCTCGCCGTCCTGGTCGGCGCCCCCAACCTCGTGCTGGGCGGCTCGCATTCCGGCAACATCGCCGCCATCGACCTGGTGCGGGCCGGCCATGCCGAGATCCTGTCCTCCGACTATGTGCCGGCAAGCCTGATGGAGAGCGTCTTCAAGCTGCCAGCCGCCGGCATCGGCATCTCGCTGCCGCAGGCCGTGCGATTGGCATCGCTCAATCCCGCCAAGGCCGTCGGTCTCGGCGACCGCGGCGAGATTGCCGTCGACCGCCGCGCCGACCTTGTGCGTGTCCGCGCCGTCGACGGCGCTGCCGTGGTCCGGGCCGTCTGGCGCGAAGGCGACCGCGTCGTCTGAGGATGCCCGACATGGATGGCACCCTCGTCTACGTCATGGGCCCCTCGGGCGCCGGCAAGGATTCCGTGCTGGGGCGTGCCCGTACGCTGCTGCCGGGAGACGCGCCCGTTGTCTTCGCCCATCGCTACATTACGCGGCCGGCCGACATCGGAGGCGAGAACCATGTCTCGTTGAGCCGCGCCGAATTCGCGACACGCCTCGCTCACGGCTTCTTCGCCTATCACTGGCACGCGCATGGCAACGACTATGGCGTCGGTCGCGAAATCCACGACTGGCGGCGCGCCGGCATGGCCGTGGTGGTCAACGGCTCGCGGGATCACTTCCAGAAAGCCGGCGGCCTGGATTCGCTGGCCCGCCCCGTACTGATCACGGCCTCACAGAAGCGCCTGGAGCAGCGTCTGGCCGTCCGGGGCCGCGAGACTGCAACTGAGGCAGCAACCCGGCTCGACCGCGCGGACGCCTACAGGATCGACGATCCGCGGCTGACAACGATCGTCAACGATGGCCCTCTGGACGAAGCGGCGACCCGATTCGTCACGCTGCTTGCCACACTTGCGTACTCAGGCGACGCCCTCCGCCAAGCCTGAAGCGCGCCAGCACTGAGAAGGGCCGGCCCTGGCCAGGCTGGCGAAAGACACACAGGTCACGCACCGCAAGCGGCCGGTCGATTTCGCCACCGAAGCGGCGGCGCAGCTCCGCGAGAACCTCTTGGCGCTCGCGCTCGTCGGGCAGCCGGCCGCTCAGGGTGAGATGGAAACGCCAATGTTCCAGCACATAGGGATAACCCCAGCGCACCAACAGATCGTCTTGGCGCTGCGACAGGCCTGAGCGGCGCCGGCGCGCCAGCTCGGCCTCGTCGGCCGGTCGGCGGAATTCGTCGAACTCGACGACGCATTGGTCGGCAAGATCGTGAAGCTCGGTACAGCGCGCGCCCGGAACCAGGGCAAGGAAACCCGATAGCTCGGCCAGCTCCATCGTCGGCACGGTGATTGGCCGCTGGCCCACGGCGAAACGCCCAACGGCGTCGAGCAGGTCGCGCTCCGTGGCGCCGTCAGCGAGCGCGATCGGGGCTTTCAGGGTGCCGTGAAACCCGTAGAGCCGGGGTTCGGCGACGATGGCGGCCAGCCGCTCGTAGGCGATGCCGGCCACCGGAACGAGAGCGCGGCTCTGGCCCGTTTCGGCATTGCGGCCCAGCCATTGAGTTGCAGTGCGGGCCAGCGGTTCGTCGGCTCGCGGCGCGTAATAGAGGGCGTATCGGGGCGTTTCGGCCCGATCGGAAGGCAGATCGGTCAAACGGCTCCTCCTCCACGCCGGCCGATCATGGCAAAGCGCAGCTTGCTCGAAAGGAAGTCGATAGCGGCCACAGCCACCAGGATCATCAGGACGATGAAGGAGGTCTGTTGCAGCTCGAGGGTTCGGATTGCTTCGGCGAGATGCAGGCCGATGCCGCCTGCTCCGACGATGCCGATGATCGAAGCCGACCGCGTGTTGGACTCGAAGTAGTAGAGGATCTGGCTCATCAGCACCGGAAAGACTTCGGGCAAGATGCCGAAGCGAATGCCGAGGATATGGCTGCCGCCAGTCGAGGTGATGCCTTCGACAGGCTTGCGGTCCGCAGCCTCGATCGCCTCGGAGAAGAGCTTGCCGAAGCTGCCGATGTCGGCGGTCATGATGGCGAGGGCCCCGGCGAAGGGTCCGAGGCCGACGACGTTGATCCAGATCAGCGCCCACACAAGGATATCGACGCTGCGGATCGTATCGAGAGAGCGGCGCGACAGGAAACGCACGACACGTTGAGCCGTCACGTTGCGCGCCGCCAGCAGAGCGACCGGCAGGGCCACCACGGCCGCCGACAAGGTGCCGAGCAGGGCAATGGCCACCGTCTCCAATAGCGAGATCGAGTAGGTTTTGACGTGAGCCCACGAACCTGGGTCGGGCGGCAGCATGAGGCTCACGATCTCGAACAGCCGTTCCAGGCCGGAAAGCAGGGTGCCATCGAAGAAGCCGAGACGCCCCATGGCGTAGATCAGCAGAGCGAACAGGCCCAGGCCAATCGCTGCCATGGTGAAACGGTTGCGGTCGAAGCGCTGGAAATGTTCGGGATAGCGCTGGCGCATGGGCGGCGTCGGGGACGACATCAGGACTTCCCTTCCAGACCAATCAGGCGATGCCGGGCCTTGGACGTAAGCATGTCGATCACCGCTACCGTCAGCAGGATCAGCACCAGAATGGCGGAGACGTCCGAGTAGTAGAACTTGCGGATGGCCTCGACGAGGTCCTGGCCGATGCCGCCGGCGCCGACGAACCCCATGACAGCCGCCTCGCGCACGTTGATCTCGAACCGCAGCAGCGTGTAGCTGGTGAAGTTCGACATGACCTGCGGCAGCGCGCCGAAACGCATGGCGACATGCCAGGACGAGCCGGTCGACGACACACCCTCGACCGGCTTCATGTCGATATTCTCGATGACCTCGGCAAAGAGTTTGGTGAGCACGCCGAATGTGTGGACGATGACGGCCAGCACACCCGCCATCGGGCCGAGCCCGAAGGAAATGACGAAGATCAGCGCCAGCACCAGGGTCGGCACGGTACGGCAAACTTCACCGAAGCGGCGCACGACGACGCGCAGCCAGCGCGACGGCGCCACGTTGGCCGCAGCCAGAAAGGCCAGGACAAGGGCCACGCCCGCCCCCAGCACGGTGCCGACATAGGCCATGAGCAGGGTTTCGCCGAGCAGCCTCAGCCAGCGCGGCAGACCCCAGAACCACTCGCCGAGGTCGGTCCAGACCGGCTGTCCACTTTCGAGAAAGAACAGCCGTACGATGTAGCTCGGGAAGCGATGAATGTTCGCCGCGAGCTTGGAGAGCGAAACCTCGGCCGAGACCGAGGCCAGCAGAATTGCCACCACGACACACGCCAGGATCAGCAGCGTGTGCCGGCGACGGCTGCGAACCGACGCATTGTAGGCTGCCAGCAAGGGCTGGAGCTGCGCCTCGGGCAGCCGGACGACGTGCGTACTCACTCGAGCGATGCGCCCGGGACGACGAACGCTTGGTTCAGCTCTTCTGCTTGCGCAGCTGGTCGACGAACTTGATCAGCTCGACCACCGGCTCATAGGTCTTGGCGTCAACCTTGGCGAAGCCGCGGTCCTTGCCGTCGGACAGCTTGTCGAAGGCGGCCTTGGCCTTGGTCGGCGCCTCGTCGAACGCCTTGACGATGGCCGCCTTGAGATCGGGCGGCAGGCTGGCGAGGTAGGCGAAGGGCGAGTTGGGGATCAGGTCCGACTTCGAGATGATGCGGAAGTCGTCCAGTTTCGCGAGGCCCTTGGATACCATGCGCGTCAGGTTCGAGTCGTTCTCCGCATTCCACCAGTTGGCGGCGGCATCGACCGTCTTCTGCTGCAGCGCGATGATCGCATTTTCGTGGCTGCCCGTATACGTGACGCGCGCGAAGAACGTGTCCGGGTTGATCTTGAGCTTGTTCAGGGTGAAACGCGGCACGTTGTTGCCTGAGGTCGAGTTGGGATCGACCAGGCCCAGGTTCTTGCCCTTGAGGTCTTCGATCGTCCTGTAGGGGCTGTCGGCGCGCACATAGAAGACCGAGTGGTAACCCATCGTGCCGTCGTTGTTCACGGTCGTGACGAAGGGCTCGACCTTCACGCCGGTGACGATGGCGCGAGCGTAGGAGGCGGGGCCGTAGCCGGCGAGATGGATGCTGCCGTTGCGTTGACCTTCGATCACCGCGGCATAGTCGTTGGCAATGCGCAGGGTCACCTTGGTGCCGAGTTCCTTCGAGAGATACTCGATGAACGGGCCGTAGCGCTCGGTGACACCCGACGCGTTCTCGGCCGGAATGATGGCAAACACCAGTTCAGGATAGGCGCTGCGCCAGCTTTGGGCGCGGGCAGCGCCGGCAAACGAAGCAGCGGCGAGGGCAGCGCCTAGCGCGAGACGACGGGTAAGCATGATTGTTCTCCTTGGAAAGACGCAGCAACGCGAGAGAGATCAGGAGCCCGCGAGGGCAAAGCCCGGCCGGATGCCAGCCGGCAACATCGGGGGCGGAGCGGCATGGCCGACCACGTCGCCCGCCTCGAGCCCGTAGAGATCGCGAGCCGTCGCATCGGTGAGAGCAGCCGGAGCACCGTCGAACACCACCCGGCCGCCGGACATACCAACCAGCCGGTCGCAGTAGTTGCGTGCCAGGTCGAGGCTGTGGAGGTTGCAGATCACGGTGATGCCGAGATGGCGGTTGATGTGCTGCAGCGCATCCATCACCACCTGCGTGTTGCGAGGATCAAGCGAGGCGATCGGCTCATCGGCCAGCACGATGTCGGGTTCCTGGACCAGCGCGCGGGCGATGGCGACCCGCTGCTGCTGGCCACCGGACAGGGTCTCGGCGCGCTGGCCGGCCAGCCGCGCCATGTCGAGGCTCTCGAGTGCCGACAGCGCCTGCGCCTTCTCGTCGTCGGTCCACATCTTCAGAAGCGCGCGCGAGGGTGGCATATGGAAGGCGCGACCCATCAACACGTTGGTCAGCACATCGAGCCGGCCGGCAAGATTGAACTGCTGGAAGATCATGGCGCATCGCGCCCGCCAGGCCCGCAGCGGGCGACCACGCAGGGCTGTGATATCAGTGTCGCCGAACAGGATGCGCCCGGACGTCGGCTCGCCCAGGCGATTGATCATGCGCAGCAAGGTCGACTTGCCGGCGCCGGACCGGCCGATCACGCCGACAAGCTGACCAACGGGCACGGTGAGAGACACGCCGTCGACGGCATGCTTGCCGCCAAAGCTCTTGGTAATCCCTTCCAGTCGCAGCACCGTACCCCCAACCTGCCCAAGGCGTTGCCCAGTCGGTGGGTAGCGGCCGCAGGCTGCGATGGCGCTACGGTTCGATTACAAAGAAAAGACGATCGGTGGAGAAGAGCTATCGCACGGCGGGCAAAGTCACCGTAAACGTCGAGCCCTTGCCGGGACTGCTCTGGATGTCGAGCCGGCCGCGATGGCGGTTGACCACATGCTTCACGATGGCCAGACCGAGACCCGTTCCGCCGAGCTGGCGCGAGCGCGCGGTATCGACCCGATAGAAGCGCTCGGTGAGGCGCGGCAGATGGGTAGCGGGAATGCCATCGCCCTCGTCGCTCACGGCGACAGCCACCCGATCCGGGCCAACCGGACGCGCCGCAATCCGTACGGCCGTGGCCGGCCGTGCATACTTCACGGCGTTGTCGATCAGGTTCTGAAACACGATCGTGAGCTCGTCGAAATCGCCGACGGCCGGCGGCAGTGCTGGGTCGAGGTCGAGCTCGATCTTCACGTTGCGCGAGGAGGCCTTGAGCTGCAGCAGATCCATTACCGAGGGCAACACACGGCCGAGATCGACGGCGGCATCCGGCCGCGCGTGCTCGTGCTGCTCGATGCGCGACAGCATCAGGAGATCGTCGACCAGCCGGCGCATCCGGTCAGCCTGCTCGGCCATGATGCCGAGGAAGCGCTCGCGCGCCGCGGCATCGTCGCGCGCCGGCCCGCGCAGGGTTTCGATGAAGCCCGCGAGGCCCGCGATCGGCGTCTTGAGCTCGTGACTGGCATTGGCCACGAAATCGGCGCGCATGCGCTCGGCGCGGCGCAACGCCGTCGTATCGTGCAGCACGATCAGCGCCAGCGAGCCGTCAGCCGCGGCGCGCGGCAAGCGGCGCAGATGGGCGATGAGGTCGAGTTCGGGCGGTCCAGCCAGCGCCAGCTCCACCGCGATCTGGTCGGCCCTGGAGAAGTTGCCGTCGGCGCCCGTTTCGAGCAAGGCATCGACGGCCGCAAGAAGTTGCGGCTGGCGCAACACCGTCGATAGATCGCGTTCGGGGCCAACAGCGCCGAGCAGCGAAGCAGCCGCAAGATTGGTGCGCACGATTCGGCGCTGGCGATCGACCGAAATCAGCGGATCGGGCAGGCCGTCGACGATCGCCTGGGCGGAAGCCGCCAGATTGTCGATAGAAGCGCGTTGGCGGCGCCAGCCGACCGCCAGGGTCGCCGCCGCCGTTGCCAGTTCCTCGGTGGCCGGCGCGAACGAGAGCCGCGGCATGACCGGCTCGCGCTCGTCGGAGAGTTCGCCGACGAAGCGGGCAAAGCGCGCCAGCGTGCCGAGATAGCGCTGCACCAGCAGCCCGGTGAGGAGGGCGATGCCTGCCATGGCAATCAGCGTGGCGCGACCATTGAGCTCGCCCACGCCGTAGAGAATGACGAGCGCGCCCCAGGATGGGGCCAGCACCACCGCGTTGGCGAGGAGCGTGCGGCGCAAGGGAATCGCCTGTTCGGCCATGCCCCGACTATAGCCCGGTTTGTTAACCGGCTAAGTCGGTCCGTTCGTTAGGCGAGGTGCAAAGAAGCGGATGGCCAGGAGGCCAAAGACAAAACCAGCGATATGCGCCACCCAGGCAATCGACTCGCCGCCAGCTCCGGGCGCACCACCGAACAGGCCAAAGAAGACGTTGAGACCAATCCAGATGGCGGCAACCGGCAACAGCGAGGTCAGGCTGCCGACGTAGCGCATCAACATGAGCACGGCGCCGAAGACACCGCTGATCGATCCCGAAGCGCCGACCACGGGATCGGGCGAGCCCGGATAGACCAGGATGTGCACGAAGCCCGACACCACACCGCACACCAAGTAGAACAGGACAAACCGCTTCACGCCCAGCAGCCGCTCGACCGGCGCGCCGAAGGCCGCCAAGGTCAGCATATTGATGCCGAGATGCATCCAGCCGCCATGTAGGAACTGATAGGTGATGGGCGCCACGATGAGCGAAAGGAGATCGTGGTTCGGGTCCGACGTATAGGCGGCGGGGACCAGCCCGAACCGCAGGATGATCTCCTGGTCGGCCTGTTCACCCAGCAGTTGGCGCAACAGCTGGACGGCGACGTTGATGCCGATCAGCCAGAGTACGGCCGGCGGCAGGTTTATCGCCCGCTCGCTCGTGCCGCGCCCCCGTCCCGGACGGTCGCCGTCATCGAAAGGCATCAGAGACTCCGTAAGAAACAACGTCGTGCAACGGCTTGCTTAGCGGTTTAGCCGGCGTGAGCCCAGCCCAAGAAAAGGACCGCCCGGTGTCAAAGCTGGCAAGCCGCACAGGGTTGCCGCACTCCTCATTTCACAGAATGGATTACCCGCCGCCGCCGCGGTCCGACCGAAAAACAGCAAGATTTCGTCCGGAACGGCGAAAAACCGGGCATGCTCGGTGTTTTTCGGCACCCGGAGGAGAGGGCGGATAGTCAGCCGGAACGCTGCCATCGATGTCACCCAGGCGATGACATCGAAGGACGAATTGACCTAGGGGAGCCCGAAGATCAGGTCTTCGGTCCGCCCTGGCCCAGGGCCCGCAGCCTGAGGCGCAGTGCGTTCAGCTTGATGAACCCTTCGGCGTCGCGCTGATCGTAGGCGCCCTGGTCTTCCTCGAAGGTCACGTGCTGCATCGAGTAGAGAGACTTGGGCGACTTGCGGCCGACGACCGTGGTGTTGCCCTTGTAGAGCTTGACCCGCACCGTGCCGGTGACGTTCTCCTGGCTCTTGTCGATCAGGGCCTGGAGCATCTCGCGCTCCGGCGAGTACCAGAAGCCGAAATAGACCAGCTCGGCATACTTCGGCATCAGCTCGTCCTTGAGGTGCCCCGCACCGCGGTCGAGGGTGATCGATTCGATGCCGCGATGCGCCGCGTAGAGGATCGTACCGCCCGGCGTCTCGTAGATGCCACGGCTCTTCATACCGACAAATCGGTTCTCGACCAGGTCGAGGCGGCCGATCCCGTTGGCCTTGCCCAGCTCGTTGAGTTTGGTGAGCAGGGTCGCCGGCGACATCTTTACGCCGTCGATGGCGACGGCATCGCCCTTCTCGAAGTCGATGGTGATGTAGGTCGCCTTGTCGGGCGCGGTCTCGGGCGAGATGGTGCGCTGATAGACGATCTCGTCGGCCTCTTCCCAGGGATCTTCCAGGATCTTGCCCTCGCTGGAGGAGTGCAGGAGGTTGGCGTCCACCGAGAACGGCGCTTCGCCGCGCTTGTCCTTGGCAATGGGAATCTGGTGCGTCTCGGCGAATTCGAGCAGCTTGGTGCGCGAGGTGAGTTCCCACTCGCGCCACGGCGCGATCACCTTGATGTCGGGCTTCAGCGCATAATAGGTGAGCTCGAAGCGCACCTGGTCGTTGCCCTTGCCGGTGGCGCCGTGACAGACGGCGTCGGCGCCGACCTCGCGGGCGATCTCGATCTGGCGCTTGGCGATCAGCGGCCGGGCGATCGAGGTGCCGAGCAGGTACTGGCCTTCGTAGAGGGCGTTGGCGCGGAACATCGGAAAGACGAAGTCCTTCACGAACTCCTCGCGCACGTCGTCGATAAAGATGTTCTGCGGCTTGATGCCCAGCAGCTCCGCCTTCTGGCGGGCCGGGCCCAGCTCTTCGCCCTGGCCCAGGTCGGCGGTGTAGGTCACCACCTCGCAGGCATAGGTGGTCTGCAGCCACTTCAGGATCACCGAAGTGTCGAGGCCGCCGGAATAGGCCAGGACGACCTTCTTGATGTCGCCCTTCCTGTGGGGGCCGGTATAAGAAACGCTCATGCTGGCGGCTTTCGTGTCCATTCGGTGAAGGCGCGCGAATATAGCGGCCGACCCCGTTGGGGCAAGGGTGCCGCAAAGTCGCTATAATGGGCAGAATAGTTCCGTCGCACATGGTTTCCGCCCTCGACCGCCTGAGCTACGCCGCCCGCCAGACCGCGCGGGTCGCCTGGTATGCCGGCCACTATGCGGCCGGCCGCCGCCTGCTGAAGCCCCTGCCGAAGCCTGATTTTCCCATAGGGCCGACCCCGACCCGGGCCGAGCTGACGGCCGACCTGCGTGGCCTGTTCGAGCGGGAATGGCAGGATATCGCGGCCGGACTGTTTGCCGCCCCCACCCTGCCCGGCCCCGATCCGGCCGAGCTGTTGCGCCGCAGCGCGCTCTATTTCCGCGACCTACCCAAGGTCGACGCCCGCCGCCACGGCCGCATCAACGACGAGCCGAACCACCACGAAGCCAATGCGCACCTGCCGCGCTACTACCGGCAGAATTTCCACTTCCAGAGCGGCGGCTGGCTCACAGAGGAGTCCGCGACGATCTACGACACGCAGGTCGAGGTGCTGTTCACCGGCGCCGCCGACGCCATGCGCCGACGCATGCTGCGGCCGATCGCCGAATGGATGAAGGGACGCCGCCAGCGCGAGGTGCTGGGTCTCGATATCGGCTGCGGCACCGGCCGGCTGCTCGCCTTCCTGCATGGCGCCTGGCCGGGCATGAGGCTTACCGGCATCGACCTCAGCGCGCCGTACCTGGAGGAAGCCCGCCGTCTCATCGGCCGCACCGCGCGCGTAAAGCTTCTCGAGGCCGCGGCCGAAGCGTTGCCCTTCGACGATGCCAGCCTCGACCTCGTGGTCTCCTCGTTCCTGCTGCACGAGCTGCCGAAGAAGGTTCGCGCCGAGGCCCTGGCAGAGATGGCGCGCGTCGTGAAGCCCGGCGGGCTGGTCGTGATCGTCGAGTCGATCCAGAAGGGCGACAAGCCGGACTGGGACGGCCTGCTCGACCTCTTCCCCTACTACTTCCACGAGCCGTATTACGCGGAGTATGCGAACGGCAGCATCGACGCCTGGTGTAATGCGGCAGGGCTGAAGCCGGTCGCCAGCGAGCGGGCCTTCCTCGCGCGCGTCAACGCTTACACGAAGGGCTGAGGCCCGATTAGAGAACGACCTTTTCGCGCCGGCCGCGCTGGCTCGCGCTCTTGAGCTGGCCGCAGGCGGCAAAGATGTCGCGACCGCGCGGCGTACGCACGGGCGCACTGAGGCCGCCATCGTTCACGATCTCGGCGAAGCGATGGATGCGGTTGTTGGAACTGCACTCGTAAGGAGCGCCCGGCCACGGGTTGAACGGGATCAGGTTCACCTTGGCGTGGATCGGCTTCAGGATACGCACCAGCTCTCGGGCATCGGCGTCGCTGTCGTTGACGCCTTTCAGCATGGCGTATTCGAAGGTGATGCGCCGGCTGTTCCGGGCGCCGGGATAGGCGGCGCAGGCGGCCAGCAGCTCGGCGATCGGCCACTTCTTGTTGATCGGCACCAGCGTGTCGCGCACCTCGTCGTTCACGGCATGCAGCGATACCGCGAGGTTGACGTCGAGCACGTCGCCCACCTTGGGAATCATCGGCACGACGCCTGAGGTCGAGAGCGTGATGCGACGACGACTGAGCGCGATGCCCTGCTCGTCCATGACGATCTTCAGCGCGGTCGCCACATTGTCGAAATTGTACAGCGGCTCGCCCATGCCCATCATGACGATGTTGGAGAGCATGCGCGTCGTCTCGGTCGGCGTCGGCCATTCGCCGTAGCTGTCGCGCGCCACCATAAACTGACCGACGATCTCGTCCGGCGCCAGGTTGCGCACCAGCGGCTGGGTGCCGGTGTGGCAGAAAGTGCAGGTGAGCGTGCAGCCGACCTGGCTGGAGACGCAGACCGACCCGCGATCCTGCTCCGGAATGTTGACCGTCTCGGCCTCGTTGCCGTCGGGGAAGCGCAGCAGCCATTTGCGCGTGCCGTCGACCGAACGCTGCTCGGTCACGATCTCGGGGCGCGCGATGACGAAGAGCTCGGCCAGCCGGTCGCGCGTCTTCTTGGCGATGTTGGTCATGCGCTCGAAGTCGGTGACGCCATGCCAGTAGATCCACTGCCAGACCTGACGCGCGCGGAACGGCTCGAGCCCCGCCTCGACGAGCGTCGTCTTCAGATCGTCGCGCGACAGGCCGATCAGGTTGCGGCGCAGGTCGTTACGGCCGTGCGCAGGGCGCGGCTCGACGATTTGCAACGGTTCGGTGGGCAGAATGGCCATGGAGGGCGTGAGATAGTCGCGCCGCCCCTCCGGCGCAACCACCACTATGCGCCTCCCGGCCAATCTATTGTTTTGCCTCGGCTTTTTGCCGCAGGCGCTGGCGGCGTTTGTACATCGGTTCGCCGAACACCGGCAGCTCGACCGCTTCCGTGGGCGCCCCCTCGGCAACCGGGCGCGGGGCGTGGCGGCCAAGGCTCACCAGCCGATCGTACATGACCAAGGCCCCGGCGACGCCGAGATTGACCGAAAAACGCATCGGAATCTTCACGATGTAGTCGCAGAGAGACTGCACATCCTTCGACAGCCCCTCCCGCTCGGCGCCCAGGATATAGGCGGCCTGGCGCGGGTGCCGGAAGGTCGGCAGTTCGATCGCATCGTCGGTGATCTCGATGCCGATCAGCCGGCAGCCCACAGGCAGGCGGAAGCTTTCGAGGTCGCCGAAATGGTAGGTCGGCACCGAGCGTGGCGTGTCGGAGGTATCGCTATGGCCGCCTTCCCGCCGGTTGTACTGGGCGCGAAGCGTGAACACGAAGGCTGCATCGAAGGCATGGGCGGTCCGGAACAAGGTCCCCACGTTCACAGCCTTGCTGATGCCTTCCACACCGATACCGAAATAGCCTTTCATGGCCCCCTGATTTGTTGCACTAATGATTCGCTGGCGCCGCCGCCCTCCCGGTAGCGCCCCGCCCGTCGTCAAACAAGGCCCGAATGACCGTACCGTCGCCGTTGGATGAAGTCCGCGCCCAATACGAAGCGTTGCCCTATCCGGCGCGCGACCCGCGCGACGAGGCAATCAGGCTGGTCACGGGCACACCGAGCCACATCCTCGAAATCAACCACTACCTGTTCTCGGGCCGGCTGAATTTCATCCGGCCCTTTCGGGCGCTCGTGGCCGGCGGCGGCACCGGCGATGCCTGCATCATGCTGGCCCAGCAACTCGTCGACAGGCGCTGTCCTGGCGAGGTGGTCTATCTCGACCTTTCTACGGCGTCGCGGCAGGTCTGCGAGGCCCGCGCCAAGGCCCGCGGCCTGCGCAACATCCAGTTCCTGACCGGCTCCCTGCTCGACCTGCCGTCGATGAAGATCGGGCAGTTCGACTACATCGATTGCACCGGTGTGCTGCATCACCTGCCCGACCCGACAGCCGGCATGCAGGCACTGGCGAGCGTCCTGCACCCCGAGGGCGGCATCGGCGTCATGCTCTATGGCGAATACGGCCGCAGCGGCGTCTATCCCTTGCAGCAGATGCTGCAAACCCTGGCGCCGCTGTCGATGGCGCTGGAAGACCGGCTGGCGATGGCCAAGCGGCTCATCCGCTTCCTGCCCACCACCAACCTGTTCCGCCGCAATCCCTACCTCAACGATCACGTGACCGGCGGCGACGCGGGCCTCTACGACCTGCTGCTGCACAGCTGCGACCGGGCGTTCACGGTGCCGGAGATCAGCGCTATGACCGCCGCATCCGGCCTGCGCGTTGTCGCCTTCCTGGAGCCGGTGCGCTACGAGCCGGCCACCTACATGAGCGATCCGGTGATCGCCCGGCAGACCAGTTCCCTGCCGTTGATCGAGCGTGCCGCCTTCGCCGAGCGGCTGGCCGGCAACCTGCGCACCCATATTTTCTATGCTACGCGCGCCGGCTTCGACACGGTGGCACGGCCCGAAGACACGTCGGCGATCCCGGTCCTGCGCGAAATGGATGCGCAGAAGCTCGCCGCCGGCCTGCAGCCGGGCGCCCCCTTGATCGCCAACCTCGATGGCTTCCCCTGGCGAGCCCAGCTTCCGTCGCTGGCGCCGCGCATCGTCTCGCAGATCGACGGCCGTCGTACTGTTGCCGAGATCTACACGTCGCTCGGCGCCCAAGGCGGGCTGCCGCAGTGGGAGGATTTCTACACGCAGTTCGAAGACCTCTACGTCAAGCTGAACGGCGTCAACCACCTGCTGCTGCGCTTCCGCACCTAGGCGCCCATCATGACCGGCCCGATGAGCGGCAATGTCCTTGCCATCGCGCTGGGCAACTCGTTCCTCTGGTCTACCTATCTCCTGTTCACACGCCATGTCGTGAGCGGCGCCCATCTCGACGCCTGGGCCTATACGCTGGTGCAGCTCCTGAGCGCCGGCCTTGCCATGCTCTGGGTCGGACGCCGGACGCCCGGAAGCTGGCGCGACCTGCTGGCGCCGTGGACGATCAGCTACGCCTTCATGCGCGTCGTCATCAACGGCGCCACGTCGGCCGCCATCGTCTGGCTCGCCGTCACGCAGAGCACCCTGATATCGACCATGAGCGTGCTGATCGGCGCCGCCGCCGGCTGGCTCCTGACCCGCCAGGCCCCCGCGAGGCGCGACTGGCCGGGCCTGCTGCTGCTCGCCGCCGGTATCGTGTCGTTCGTGCTGGCGCTGGCTTCGGACACGGCTTGGCGGGGCGTCGCCTGGCTGGTCCTTTCCGAGACCGTCGCCGTCGCGGCCTCGTGGATGATTGCCTACCACCCCCGCAATCGCGAGACTGACCCGGCCGCGCGCAGCCGTTTCACCGGCGAGATCCTGGTCGCCGCATCGCTGGCGTTGATCTTCGTCTGGTCGCTGGCCGGTCTGCTGGGCGTAATCGCCTCGCCCTGGGCCGGTGGCGGCGACGCCTTCGGGCGCGTCGAACTCTGGGTCTATGCCATCATCGCCGGCGTGGTGTTCCGCGCCCCTGGAACCTGGCTCGGCTTCTGGACCATCAACCGCTCGGGCGTTCAGACCTATCTGAGTGCGCTGACCGCCATGCCCTTCTTCGCCATCGTGCTGGAAGCCGCCGCCGCCCAGGTCGGCTGGCTATCGCCCCCGAACCTGTCGAAGGGCGAATGGCTCTCCGCCGCCGTAATTCTCGGCGGCGCCGTATGGCTGATCGCAGCCCGCCTGCGCGCACCTACTTCTTGAGGGCATCCGGATTGAGGACGTTGATCGGCTTGCCGTCCAACCAGGCTTCGATGTCCTCGATGGTCCCCTTGTAGAAGTAGCGATAGCTCTCCTCGACCACGTAACCGAGATGCGGCACCAGGGTGACGTTCTCCAGCTTGGTCAGCGGGTGCCCGGCCGGCAGCGGCTCCTTGTCGTAAACGTCGAGGCCGGCATGGGCGATCGTGCCGTTCCTGAGGGCCGCGATCAGCGCTGCCTCGTCGACGATCGGACCGCGCGACGTGTTGATCAGGATCGCGGTCCTTTTCATCTTCGCCAGCTCGGCCGCGCCGATCAGCCCGCGCGTGCGATCCGACAAAGCAAGGTGGATCGAAATGAAGTCCGAGGTCGAAAGCAGCTCGTCTTTGCCGACGTACTTGACCCCGACGGCGCCGGCTTTCTCCGCCGTGAGATTCTGGCTCCAGGCCACGACCTCCATGCCGAAGGCCTTGGCATAGCCCGCGACGCGACTGCCAAGCTTGCCGAGGCCCAGGATGCCGAGCCGCTTGCCCTCCAGCACATTCATCTGCTGGATGCCGTCATGCCAGCCACCACTGCGCATCAGCCGCTCGGCCTTGGCAAGGTCGCGGGCGCAGGACATCAGCAGCGCCCAGCCCAGCTCCGCCGTGGGCGCATTCGAGCCGCCGCCCGGCGTCGTGGAAATCGGAATGCCGCGCTCGGTCGCGGCCTTGTCGTCGAGGCTTGCCGCCCGGGCGCCGGTTAGCACCATGAACTTAAGGTTCGGCAGCTTCTCGATCAGCGCCCGCGGGAACGCCGTGCGCTCGCGCAGCAAGCCGAGAATTTCGAAGGGCGCCAGCTTTTGCGCCGCGTCATCGACCGACGCGAAAGGTTCGTTGAAGACGGTGATCTCGATGCCACGTTTGCGCAGGCGGTCCCAGTCGCCCAATCGCAGAGCGACCCTCTGATAGTCGTCGAGCAGGGCGAGCTTCATCGTTTGCGGCATGGCGTTTCCTGGGAGAGAATATCGTTGCCGGCACTATAGCCGCAGGAGGCGGTTGTGAGCATCACGGTTACGCCAACGCGCCCCGAGTTCGTTGCCGAGATCAAAGGCGTCGATCTCGGCGCCCCGCTCGATCCTGCCGATCGCGACGCCATCGAAGCCGCCATCAACCGCTACGCCGTCGTCATCGTTCACGGCCAGAAACTGGACGACGAACGGCAAGTCGCCTTCGCGCGCCACTTCGGCCCCGTCGAGGCCTCTGCCGCGAAGCTCCGGCAACGCGACATCAAGCACCGCCTGTTAGCGGACGAGATCGCCGACATTTCCAACCTCGACAGCAACGGCAAGGTGCTCGAAGCCGATTCGCGCCGCCGGCTCGACTGGCTCGGCAACCGACTCTGGCACACCGACGCCTCGTTCCGTCGTGTGCCGGGCGCCCTTTCCATGCTCTATGCCCATGTCATTCCGGACGAAGGCGGCGACACGGAATTCGCGGACATGCGCGCCGCCTATGACGCGCTGCCCGACCGGACCAAGCAGGAGCTGGAAGGTCTCGTCGCGGAGCATTCGATCTGGCGTTCGCGCGAACAGCTCGGCGTCGTGAAGTACAGCGTGGAGGAACTCGCCTCCCTGCCGCCGGTGCCACAGCGCGTCGTACGCACCCATCCCGGCTCGCATCGCAAGACGCTCTACCTCGCGTCGCACGCCTCGCACATTCTCGGCCGGCCCGTCGCCGACGGTCGTCTGCTCCTGATGGACCTGATCGAGCACGCAACCCAATCCAGGTTCACGTACTCGCACGCCTGGAAGCAGGGCGATCTGGTGATCTGGGACAATCGCTGCACCATGCATCGCGCCCGGCCGTTCGACACGAGCAAAGTGCGCGACCTGCGGCGGGTCACGACGCGCGACGTCGCTTCGACACTCGAACAAGCCGCTTAGGCTTTCCCGATGAAATGCCCGACCGGCGTCCGGTTAGCGGCGAATGGGATGCGGTCAGTCTGCTGAAAACGGTCTAAGCCGCGATGTTGTCGATCAGGCGGGTGCGGCCGAGCCGCACCGCGGCGATGACACGAGCCGGCCCTGAAACCTTCTCCAGTGGCTCCAGGCTTTCGGCATCGACGACCGTCAGATACTCGATCTTATCGAAGCCGCCGGCCAGCAATGCCTTGGAAGCCTCAGCCGTGGCTGCCGTACAGGACGCCCCCGCACGAACTGCCTTCGCGACCGCATTGAGCTCGCGATAAAGGCCGGTGGCGACAGCGCGTTCCGTCGGATTCATGTAGCGATTGCGCGACGACATCGCGAGGCCGTCCGCTTCGCGCACGGTCGGCATGCCCACGATCTCGAACGGCATGGAGAGATCGCGCACCATGCGCTTGATCACCTGGAGCTGCTGGTAGTCCTTCTCACCGAAGAAGGCCCGATCGGGCATCGCCATCAGCAGCAGCTTGGAAACGACGGTCGCGACACCTTGGAAATGACCGGGACGCAACGGACCGCAAAGCCCGTCCGTAATACCTGTCACCGTGACGGTCGTGAGCTGTTGCCCAGGATACATCTCGTCCTTGGACGGCGCGAAGACGATGCGGCAGCCAGCGTCGCGCAACTTGTCGAAATCACCCTGCTCGTCGCGGGGATACGCTGCGAAATCCTCGTTGGGGCCGAACTGCGTCGGATTGACGAAGATGCTGGTCACGGGAATGTCGCCGCGCTCGAGCGCGCCCTTCACCAGGCTGATATGGCCTTCGTGCAGGGCACCCATCGTCGGAACCAGACCAACCGTGCGGCCAGCCTTGCGGAAGGCGGCAACGGTGCGACGCAGATCCGCCACCGTACGGACGACGGCGAGGCCCTGTTCCAAAGTAGGATCGTTCGAGCTTTTCACGCTCGTGGTTAAGCACACCGTGCCGAGACCGCGCAACCTGCGCCGTCAGTCGAGTTTCGCCTTCAGGGTATTCCCGACCTGCTCGGCAATGCGATCCGCCGCCAGACTCTGGCCATACTCGGTCCAATGCGCATCGGACTTGCGATAAGTATCGACCCGGCCGGCGAAGGCCGGCCGCAGATCGACAAACGGTACATCAGTGCCACGAAGGGCCTGCACGAGCCGCTCATGCATCGCGTCGCAATGCAGATACCAACTGTAGTAATGCGGCCAGGGTGACCAGAAATCGACGAAGGCCGGATCGACTCCGCCCGTTGGGATGACGAAGAGTGAAAACGGGACACCGCGCTCGCGCGCCAGACGATGCATGGCCACCAGCCACGACAGAGTCCCGTCGATAACGCTCTCATGGAGAGCGGCATCGGCTTGCTGGATTGTCGTGATGCTGTTGAACGATGTCGGCTTAAGTTCGGCACGCAGGATGAGATTGGGCAACCAGCCAGCGAGATATTCCTGATCGTCCAATCTGGCTGCAAACAGATCAAACAGCCGCCCATCGCCCCGCGCCAGAATCTCTCTGAGTTTCTGCTCCGGCACATTCGGGTAGTAGTGCCGCTTCATATGCTGCGCGAGCTTCGTCAGCCCCTGTTCCTTGGGTTCCTTGACGATCTGCTGCAGGGTCGCGAACTCACCCTCAATCGGCTCGTTGCTGTTCAGCACCTCGGACAGGCGCAACCGATTGACCAGCAGCCAATTGGTATGCGGCATCACGCGGCCGACGATCGAACGGCCAGGCGATTCGTCGAGCAACGGCGGCAGCCATTCCCACCGGAAGTTGCTGTCGAACAGGAAATCGTTGCCCGAGAAGAAGAACACCGACACGGCGTCCGGCGACAGCGGAAGCGCCACGTCGCGCAGGCGATAGTAGTAGCTTTTCGGATTCGTCCCGCTGATCCCGAAATTGACCGCTTCGACGGTCTTCTTGCTTTGCCTCAGAAGACGCTCTTCCACGGCCTCCGGCAGGCTTTGCCGAAGCGACTGGAATTCCACAAAGCTGTCGCCGACGAAGACGGTCCGCACCGTTCCGGCCGGCGCCGGGCCAAAGACATGCTCGCGGTCCCGCATGCCCCACGAGTTGAACGGCGCCACCATCCATGCCGGCAGATCGGCGCCCGGCGGAAAGCTGTTGACCGGAGGGATCGACCGGAGCGCATAGGCCGGCCAGGACGGGCTAAAGAAAGTGGCGATAACCTCGATGCCCGCCAGGGTCACGGCGGCCAGGATTGCGAAGTAGATCGAGCCGAAGACCAGCGTCTTGGTTCTCATGCCCATCGCCATCTAGCGGCCGTTACCGAAGAACTTGCCCAGCCGGACCAGCACGCCACGGTTGTCGTCCTGGTTTTCCTCGCCGATCGTATCCTTGTCCTCGCTGCGGTTCATGTCGGCGATGCCGGCCTCGAACAGGGCGAGTGAGTGATTGAAATGCCCTGTGCCTATGGCGGTGCAGAGCTCGTCCTGCCGGGTCAGCATCTCCTTGTGAATGAGCTGCAGGATATCGCGGTTGATCGCCTTCCAGTCGTTACGCGACGTCGCGAAGGTGCCGCCGACGACCGATCCCGTGGAGTGATTGTTCTTGCCATGCATCCGATACGCATAAAGCGACTCGTGAATGGCGATGCCGCCGGCGATGAGCACACCGAATGTCGAAAGATAGTGATCGAGGTAGAGCCGCAGGGCTTCGTCGGTTTCCGGGTAAATCAGGTCGATCAGGCCGCGCCGAAACATCATGGAGGCCATGCTGTTGCAAGACCAGGTCGGCGACCATTCAGCATGGAGCGTCAGGCTGGACTTGAGCGGAAAGCTGGCCGCCCCCTTCGCTGCGTCGATCGCCGGCGCAGCCCCCGGCTCGATCGGACGATGGGGCGGATCGCCCACCGGCCGCTCGAACCACCAGGCCGTTCCGGCCAGCAGCTCGCCGTCGCCATTGATGACATGGGAATCGCAGTAGGTGAACCCGACAGGGAAGTCGGTGTTGAGGTGGGCGGCCAGATGTCGTTCGACGAATGTCTCGTGCCAAACATCGTCGCCGTCGAGAAAGCAGATGAAGGGCGTGCCGAGTTCGCCGAGACCGCGTCGAGCGGCTCCGGTCTGCCCGAGATTCAAAGCCAGCGGCACGAAACGAAACCGCCGGTCCTTCAACCTCGCCAACGTTTCCTTGATCGCGTCGACAGTGCGGTCTTGCGACGCGTCGTCGACGATGACGATATCGAGATTGTGGACTGTCTGCCGCGCCACCGATTCGATGGCTTGGGCGATATAGGCCGCACAATTGTAGCTCGTGACGACGACGCCGACCGGCGGCAGTTTCACTTCGGGCATGATGACGGGCGCAATCAGGCGGCCTTGGCGAGAACATCCGGCGTCCGCTCACGGGGGACGGCCACGATGTTGGGCGAGACGGCCGCTCCCTCTTTCATGATCTCGACACCACCCGTATGCGCCGAGAAGACGAGAATGTCGTAGCCGAATTCGGAACGGAGCAGAGAGAGAAGCTCTTGCACGCTGGTGCCCTGCGCCTGCAGCGCCGGTTCGTTGGCTTCGAGGAGAAGAAGCGGCCGCGACGACATCAACACCTGCCGGGCGCCCTGCAGAACGCCCACTTCGGCACCTTCGACATCGACCTTGATGAAGTCGACACGCGGCAGGGCGCGACGCTGCACGACGTCGTCCAAGGTTTCGACGGCGACCAGTTCGGAATCGACGGCCAGCACGTCGTCATAGGCGAAAGTGCCGAAGGTATTGTGACCGGCATGCAATCCATGGGCGATCTTGAGGTTTGCCTGGCCTGCAACGGCACCGAGCGCCGACGGCCATACCGTGACATTTGACAGTTTGTTGCGCTCGATGTTGCGCGTGAGATTTGTGCGCTCGCGCGAACTCGGCTCGACGGACAGCACACGCCCCGACGGGCCAACGCGGCGAGCGGCGAAGACGGTGTAGAGACCGTCATTCGCCCCGACATCGACGACCGTCATGCCCGGCGCGAGCACGCGGTCGATGAAGGCAAACTCGTTGGGCTCGAAAGATCCGCTGACATAGAGGCAAAGGCTCTGGTCGTTGCCCAAGGTGACGTCAACAGTCGTGCCGGCGTACCACGGCACACGCAGCGGCACGCGGAGCTTTCGCTCCAGCGCGAAGTCCCACAGCGCCGCGCGGCGCAGCGCCGTCCAGCGGCGCTCGATGAAATATTCGGCGGCGAAGGTCCACCCTGGATACCGTTCGAGCCGCGGCCGGCCACGCGACCACAGGCCCGCGTAGAGCTTCCCCACCGTGGGCGCATTGACGAGAAGCCAGCACCCCAGCCTGTCGAGGGAATTGCCGACTTTCCACCGATAGTCGGACCAGACTTTGGCAAAGCCCCGAGGGGGATCGGCGAGCATCATCACTTCAACAACCAACGGGCAGAGCGGCGCGAATGCGCAATGATATTGGTTCGGGCACGGCGGCAAAAGCGGTCTCGGCCCGACAATACGCAGCCCATCGAGCAAACCCAGAAATTCTTTTGCAGCGCACAGCTACTGCGGCCACGTCAGGGAACGCTTGAAACACGATTGTGGGAAAATTCGGATGATTCGCGCCCAATGCGCCAGCGGGGGGCTTCGATCAAGACCCCTGGTACCCTTAGATCAATGGAGCGGGCGAAGGGATTCGAACCCTCGACCCCGACCTTGGCAAGGTCGTGCTCTACCCCTGAGCTACGCCCGCGCTCCGATCCGGCTGGGTAGGTCGCCGGAAGGCGGCGTTGATAGGGCTTTTCCACCGTCTTGGCAAGAGCCCGACACGACCTCAGCCGCGCGCCAGCAGCCGCTGCAGATATTTGCCGTATTCGCTTTCGCGGATCGGCTGGATCAGCTTCTCGAAGGCGCCGTCGTCGATATAGCCCCTGCGCCAAGCGATTTCCTCGGGGCTGCCGATCTGCAGGCCTTGCCGATCTTCAACCGTCTCGACGAACTGGGCGGCGCGCAACAGGCTCGACGGCGTCCCGGTATCGAGCCAGGCATAGCCGCGGCCCAGCTTCTCGACCGTGAGCCGGCCTTCCTTCAGGTAATGTGCGTTGATGTCGCTGATCTCGAGTTCGCCACGCGCCGATCGCGGAATCTGGCCGGCAACGTCGCAGACGTCCGAATCATAGAAATAGAGGCCTGTGACCGCCCAGTTCGACTTGGGCTGCTTGGGCTTTTCGACAATGTTGAGGGGCCGGCCCTGAGCGTCGAACTCCACGACGCCATAGGCCGAAGGATCGGCCACCCAATAGGCATAGACCACTGCCCCCTTTCCTTGGGCGCCACGCTCCGCGACCGCCGGCAGTGAATCGCCGTAGAAGAGATTGTCGCCCAGGATCAGGCCGACGCGCGAGTTGCCGATGAATTGGCGGCCGATCAGGAACGCCTCGGCGATGCCGCCAGGCTTGGGCTGCGGCTCGTAGCTGATATCGATGCCCCATTGACGGCCGTCGCCGAACAGCCGGCGATAGGCCTCGACGTCGCCCGGATTGACGATCAGCAGAATGTCGCGGCACCCCGCCAGCATCAGCGTGGTCAGCGGGTAGTAGACCATCGGCTTGTTGTAGACCGGCAGGAGCTGCTTGTTGGCCGCCCGCGTCATGGGGTAGAGCCGCGTGCCGCTGCCGCCCGAGAGAATGATTCCCTTCATTCGAGCCATGTAAGACGAGCCCATGCACACCCCGCAACAGTTATTCGACCGCCTCGAAGCGCTGGGCATCGCCCATCGTACCGTCGAACATCCCCCCGTCTTCACCGTGGAGGAGGCAAAGGCACTGCGCGGCAACCTGCCCGGCCATCACATCAAGAACCTCTTCTTGCGCAACAAAAAGGAGGAGATGTGGCTGGTCGTGGCCCTCGAAGACCGTGCCGTCGACCTCAAGCGGCTGGGCGAAGTGCTGGGCGCCGGCCGCCTCTCCTTCGGCAGCCCCGACCGGCTGCGCCGCCAGCTTGGCGTCGAACCGGGTTCGGTGACGCCTTTGGCCCTGATCAACGACGGTTCGCGGAGCGTGCGCCTGGCGCTGGACCGCGGACTGGTCGAAGGTGGGCCGGTGAACGCCCATCCGCTGGTCAACACCATGACCACGGCGATCGCGACCGAGGATCTGCAGCGGTTCTTCGCGGCCACCGGCCACGTGCCGCTGTGGCTCGACTTTCCGCCGTAGTGTTATATCATAACATAATGCTGATCCGTGCTCTTTCCCTGGCTCTCTGCCTGGGCGCTCTCCTGTCCGGTGGACCACCGGCCTCCGCCCAAACCAAGATCAAGGCCGTCGCGACCTTCTCGATCCTGAACGACCTCGTGGCCGAAGTGGCGGGAGACCTCGCCGAAATATCCACTCTCGTCGGCGCCGATGTCGATGCCCACACCTACCAGCCCCGTCCCGCCGATGCGCGCGCCCTCGCCGAAGCCCGCGTTCTGGTGAGCAACGGCCTGGGTTTCGAGGGCTGGATCGACCGGCTGGCCAAGGCAGCTCCCTTCAAGGGACGCGCCATCGTCGCAACAGTCGGCGTCCCGACGCTCGAAGCGGCGCCGACGCCGGGCCATAGCCACGCCCACGGTCCCGATCCGCACTGCTGGCAGGATGTGGGCCGTGTCCGCGTGTATGTCGCGAACATCGCCAAGGGTCTCTCCGAAGCCGATCCCGCGAATGCAGCGCGCTATCGCGAGCGCGCGGAACTCTACGACAAGCGGCTGGCCGAGCTCGATGCCTGGGTGAAGCAGGAGATCGCCAAAGTACCGGCCGAGAAACGCAAGGCGATCACCGGCCATGATTCATTTCGTTACTTTGCCGCGGCCTATGGCGTGCAGTTCAGGTCGCCGCGCGGCTACAACACCGGCAGCGAGCCCTCCGCCAAGGATGTCGCGGTACTCATCCGCCAGGTGCGCGACCAGGGCATCAAGGCGCTGTTCGTCGAGAACATGACCAACCCCGGCCTGATCGACCAGATCGCGCGCGAGTCAGGCGGCGTCGTGGGCCCACGTCTCTACAGCGACGCCCTCTCGGGCCCCGACGGCCCGGCGCCGACCTACGAGAAGATGATCCGGCACAATGTGACGGCGCTGGTCGCCGGCATGCTGAAGAACTGAGAACGGTGGTTCAGACCGCCACGTAAGGCAGGCCGGCGACACGACGCGCGGCTTGCAGCGTATTGTACATCAGGCAGGCCACGGTCATCGGCCCGACGCCGCCCGGCACCGGCGTGAGATAGCCGGCCACCTTCTGCGCTTCGGCAAAGGCGACGTCGCCGACCAGGCGGCTCTTGCCGTCGGCGGTCGGGATGCGGTTGATGCCGACGTCGATCACAGCGGCGCCCGGCTTGATCCAGTCGCCGCGCACGAATTCCGTCTTGCCGATTGCCACCACGAGGATATCGGCCTGGCGGCAGAGCGCCGGCAGGTCGCGCGTGCGCGAATGGGTGATCGTCACCGTACAATCGAGGCGCAACAGAAGCTGCGCCACCGGCCGGCCGACCAGATTCGAGCGGCCGACGACGACGGCGTTAGAGCCAGCCAGGTGCCCTAGCGCATCCTGCAGCAGCATCGTGACGCCGAGCGGTGTGCAGGGAACGGGGAAGTCCAGCGGTGCGCCCGGCGCGATGGAGCCCAGCCGTCCGACATTGACCGGGTGGAAGCCGTCGACATCCTTGGCAGGATCGATGGCCAGCAGCACCTTGGCCGTGTCGATATGCTTGGGCAGCGGAAGCTGGACCAGGATGCCATTGACCGCCGGATCGGCGTTGAGCTCGGCGATCACCGCCAGCAGCTCTTGCTCCGTGGTCTCCGCCGGCAGCTTGCGGTCGAAACTCGCCATCCCCAGTTCGACGGCCAGTTTGCCCTTGCTGCGCACGTAGACCTGGCTGGCCGGATCGGCGCCGACCAGCACCGTCGCCAGCCCAGGCTTGGGACCGCCCTTGCCAACGAGATCCGCCACGCCAGCCCCTACGCGCTGGCGGAGGCCCATGGCGAACGCCTTGCCGTCGATCAACTTTGCATCAGCCATGCTTGCGCACCCATTCGGCTATCCGGTCGGCGAGCACGGCGACATCGCCTGCCACACTCACGGTCTTGTCTCGCGCCGTCACCCCGCGCACCACATCGAAGCTGGACTTCGGCAGACGCCATGCTTCGGCGAGCAGCGCGATCACGGCGGCGTTGGCTTTGCCATCCTCGGGGGGAGCCGTCACTGCGGCCTTGAGCGCACCCTCGGCAGTCAGCTGAAGCGCAGAGCGGCGGGCGCCCGGCTGGGCGCGCAGCTGGATCGTGACGCCGTCCCTGGCACGCCGCAGGAAGGTCGGATCGCTCAGCGGATCAGGGCCGGCCAGACATACTCCCACAGCAGGCTGCGCAGGAAGAACAGGCCGAGCAGCAGGATCACCGGCGAAATGTCGACGCCGCCGAGATTGGGGAGCATCCGCCGAATCGGACGCAACACCGGCTCGGTCAGCCGAAACAGCATGTCGACGACCACCCGGATGAACTGATTGCGGACATTCACCACGCCGAAGGCCACCAGCCAGCTCATGATGGCGCTCGCGATTACGACCCAGGTGTAGATGTCGATTACGCTATCGATCAGCTTCGCCAGCGAGATCATCGGCTCCCCGTCTGTCAAAACCGGCGAGCCGCCGGCCGCGCGCACCCTACTCGGGTGAGATTGTCGATCACAAGCCTATTTCAGGCTCGCGTCAGGGCGAGTTCGACGCTGCCGAGGCGGATGGTGCGGGCTGCGCTGATGTCGCGCGGACCGTGCTCGGGCAGCAATCGGGCGCCGTCGATGAAAGTGCCGCCGGGACTGCCGAGATCCTCCAGGCCGAGCCGCTGACCCGCCGTCATGAGGCGGGCATGCGGTTGCCCGACCGAGGGGTCGGGCACGCTGAGATCGGTCGGCGCCGCGGCAAGCGCGCCCGTCAGGGCGTAGGTCGCGGGGCCGCCGTAGACAGCCAGCGAGACCGTGCTTTGGTTGGCGAGCACGCCGGTAAGTTTCCAGCCGCGGCCGTCGGGCAAGGCGGCCAGCGGCGGCGCCAGGGCAGCCGGCCCGGCCGGCGGCGACGATCCGCGCGGCGGAGACGGCGCATAGCCCTGCGAGGCGGACGCAGGTTCGTCGCGCGGCCAGCGCATATAGGCGAACACCCAGAGAAGGATGAGGGGGATGATGGCCCCGACGGCGGTCAGGCTGAGCAGGATGGAGCCCAGCCCGGTCCAGCCCGGCAGGCCGGCCTTCTCGACGATCCGCCACGCCATCCAGCCGGCCAGCACGGTGCCGATCAGGGCAAAGGCGCCCGTGATTCCGAAAAAGCCCATCAGGGCCGCAATCTCGGCGCCCATCTATCGACCTAGCGGAAACACTTGCCGCCGTGCTTCGCCGTTCGGCCAGTCGCTGAAGGCCAGCACGCCCATGACGATGAACGAGCCGATCAACGGCACCAGATGGAACAGCGCCAGCGCGCCGGAGAAGCCCGCGCGCTGGCAGATGCGCCAGGTCGGGATGATCAACAGCAACGCCACCAGAATGTGGCCGATCACGACCGAGAACAGCAGTACCGCGCTCAATCCCAGCAGCCAGCTCACGGGATCACCCATGTTCGTCCATCAATCTTCTTGGTTCACAGGCAGCGGCCGATCAAGCCAGCGCCACGACTTCGATCTCGACCATGACGTCGCGCGGCAGGCGCGCCACTTCGACGGTCGAGCGTGCGGGCGCCGCGCCGCCGAAATATTCCGGCCGGCCGTAAACCTCGTTCATGGCGACGAAGCTGTCCATGCTCTTCAGGAACACGGTGGTCTTCACGGCGCGGTCGAGCCCGCTGCCCGCCTCCTTCAGCACCGCCTGCAGGTTCTTCAGCACCTGATGCGTCTGCTCCGCAATGCCGCCCTCGACGATGTCGCCGGTCTTGGGGTCGAGCGGGATCTGGCCGGCGCAGAACACCAGGCCGTTGGCGACGATGGCCTGCGAATAGGGGCCGAGCGCCTTGGGCGCCGCTGCCGTCTGTACTACTTTCTTGGCGTTGGCCACGGGTCTACCTTTCGATTGGATACGCGGGAAGATGTCCGGGCCGGACGCTAACACACGCCGGTTTGCTTGACAGGTGGCCCCGCAAGCCTTATCCGCGCGGTTCTCCGGGTCGGAGGGGGCTGTAGCTCAGCTGGGAGAGCGCCTCGTTCGCAATGAGGAGGTCAGGGGTTCGATCCCCCTCAGCTCCACCAACCGCCTTGACCCGCGTCGCTGGCCACATTTTCTGGCCTGCCGCACCCCGCCGCGGCACTATTGCAGTAGATGCGCAGACGCAAACGTCCCACTCCTGCCGATCTCGGCCTTACCGCTGATGAAGGCCGAATCCTCGGAGCCTTGAAGACGCCGCAGCGCATTCAGGAATTCGTCGTGGGTCTGCATGCCAATTTCGAGCACAACGGCGACACGCTGCGTTCCGTGCGCGGTGCGCTGCGCCATCGCGAAGCCCATTGCCTCGAAGCGGCCTTCGTGGCGGCCTGCGCGCTCTGGCTGCAGGGCGAACCACCATTGGTCATGGATCTGACGGCGGCCAAGGACGATTCAGACCACGTCGTCACCCTGTTCCGGCGCAACGGCTGCTGGGGAGCCATCTCCAAGAGCAACCACGCCTGGCTGCGTTGGCGCGACCCGGTCTATCGCAACCTGCGCGAACTCGCGATGTCGTACTTTCACGAGTATTTCAACAATGGCCGCAAGACGCTGCGCACCTATTCGGTCGCGTTCGACCTGCGCCGCTTCGCGCCGGAGACCTGGATCACCGGCGAGGAGAATTGCTGGGACGTCGGCGCCGCCCTGGACGATGCACGCCACTATCGCCTGATCAAACCGGCCCAGATGCGTTGGCTGATGCCGCCCGACGCCACCGTGCTGCGGGCCGACGACCTCGTTCAATACGAAAGCCGCGATCGCAAGACGGCCCGCAAGTACTAGGGAGCGCCACCATGAGACGAGGCTTTTCGATCCTGCTTCTGGTCTTGTTTGGCTCTGCGCCGGCAGCCGCGCAGATTCCTGCCGAATGGCAGGCCGGGGCGCAGGCCGTGATCGGCGAACTGGAACGCGATCAGCCGCAGGCGGCCGCCAAGCCGTGGGGATCGGAACTGACGCAGGGCTGGCACCTGGCGCGCGCCTGGCGCAAGCACAACAATGGCAATGTCGAGATCATTTTGGCGGAGTATCTGACATTCGTTGCGCTTTGCCGCCGCGGCTGCGCCGGCAGCACGGTCGAAGGCCAAGGCTATATCGGCGTCGCCGAGCAGGTGAAGGGCCTGCGCAGCCAGAATGGCGGCCCCTATGCGCTGGCGAGCAACGCCCATGCCTGGCTCGCCGCCCTGCCCGATCCCACGGGTGCCGCGAAGAAGAATGCCGCGATGTGGGACAAGGACCCCGACGTGGCAGCGGCGGATTTCGCGACCGGCAACATCTATGCGCTGGCCTGGTTGCTCGCGCGCAACCGTCCGACCCCGGCGGAACAGGCCGACACCTTCGCGCGCTTTGCCCTCTTCGTGCAGGGCAAGGCCTGGATCGGCGAGCGCTGCCTCGACATTTCCAAGGTGGCGACCGTGCTCGACGCACCGCCACGCATCGATACGTGCAAGTGAACCAGGGCCAATAAGAAAGGGGCGCCAATGGCGCCCCTTTCAAATTCCACGGATCGCGCCGCTATTCGGCGGCGATCGCGTCCTTCACGAACTTCTTGGCGTCGAAGTCTTCGGCGACCTTCATGTCGTTGCCGATCAGCTTCTCGACGTCGATCTTGGCGTATTCCATCACACCCATGTCGCCCAGTGCCTTCTGCACCTTCGGTCCGAACAGGCCGATCTCCTTCAGGATCGGCACGATACGGGTGAAGAGACGCGAGCGGAACGCCTGCATGGAGCCCGAGTTGTAGGCGTATTCCATGAGCTTATCGACCGGCAGGCCGGAGCGCATCCAGACCTCGGCCTGGTTGAAGCGATCGCGCATGAAGTAGAGCGCCTCGACGGTGAACTCCTCGCGCTCCGCCCGTTCGTGGTCGGAGAGGTGCGGGTAGTATTCGCGCAGCGCCATGCGGCCGAAAGTGACGTGCCGCGCTTCGTCCTGCATGACATAGGCATTCACCGCACCGGCCAGATTGTTCTTGGCGGTGTCGCGAATGCGCTGGAAGGCGGCGAGCGCCAGACCTTCGATCAGCACCTGCATGCCGAGATAGGTCATATCCCAGCGGCGATCGGTCAGCGTCTGCTCGAGCAGGTTCTTCAGCGAATCGGTGATCGGATAGGCCGCCTTGAACTTCTCATGGATCAGTCGCTTGTAGCTCTCGACGTGGCGCGCCTCGTCCATCACCTGCGTAGCCGCATAAAACTTGGCGTTCATGTCCGGCACGGTGTTCACGATCTTGGCGGTCGCGATCAAAGCGCCCTGCTCGCCGTGCATGAACTGGCAGATCGAATGGCACTGCAGGTTGAAGCGCAACCAGTTCTTTTCCTTCTCGGTCATCTTCTCCCAGAAGGGAGAGCCGTAGATCGGAATCGACTCGTCGGCCATGCCCATCGGGTTGTCTTCGAACAGCTCCTGACTCCAGTCGATACGCGTGCTGGTGTCCCACTGCTGCTGCTTGCCCTTTTCGTAAAGATTCAGGAGGTCGGCCGAACCGTCTTCGTATTCCCAGTTGAAGGCGATCTCGGTAGCGCCATCGAACTTCCAATTCGTGACTTCGACCGGCAGCTGATAAATCTTTTGCGTCGTCATGGGCTCTTGACCTCCTGGCGCTGAACCTAGTCCCATCCCCTGACGGAGCAGCAAACATGACGCTCCGTTCATTTTTCTGAGCGGAACCTATCACAGTCTGCTAGGAGAGTCCCGCACGGAAATCGGGGTTTTTGAGAACGGATTTATCGATGTCCTACAACAGCCTGCGCATCGCCAAGATCATCCAGGAAACGCCCGATGCGCGCTCCTTCGTCTTCGAGATTCCGGCCGATCTGGCCGAAAAGTACCGCTACAAAGCCGGCCAGTTCCTGACCTTCCGGGTGCCCCACGCGGACGGCGCCTTCAACCGCTGCTACTCGCTGTCGAGTGCCCCCGAGACCGACGGCTTGCCCAAGGTAACGGTGAAACGCGTCGAGGGGGGCAAAGGCTCCAACTGGTTTCATGATTCGCTGAAGGAAGGCGGCACGCTCGACGTGCTGCCGCCGGCCGGCCGTTTCGTGCTGGGCCAGGGCGAAGCCCCCCTGCTGCTGTTCGGCGGCGGCAGCGGCATCACACCGATGATGTCGCTGATCAAAAGCGCCCTGAAGTCGGGCAAGCGCCGTATTCGCCTCTTCTATGCCAATCGCGACAAGCCGTCGGTGATCTTCGACGCCGAGTTCGAGGCGCTGGCCCAGGCTCACCCCGGGCGGCTCGAAGTCATCCATCACCTCGATGCGGTTCAGGGCCTGACCAAGCCCGAGGAAGTCGTCGCCGCCGTCAAGGGCTTCGAGAACGCCGAGGCCTATCTCTGCGGTCCCGGCCCCTTCATGAACATGGTCGAGGCGTCGCTCCTTGCTGCCGGCATGCCGCGCGAGCGGGTGCTGATCGAGCGCTTCGAGGCATCGGGCAACGACGCCGTTCCGGTCGAGCCGCCGGCAGAAGGCGACGTGATCCCGAGCGAGATCGTCATCCATTTCGAGGGCAAGGTGCACAAGGTGCCCTACCGCAAGGGTCTCACCATTCTCGAAGCGGCGCGCGGCGCAGGCCTCAATCCGCTCTCCTCCTGCGAGGAGGGGTTCTGCGCCTCGTGCGCGGCCAAGCGCATCAAGGGCAAGGTCGTGCTGGCCAAGAACGACATCTACACACCCGACGATCTCGCCAACAACTGGATCCTGACCTGCCAGGGCCATTGCTTCGGGCCCGAGGTCGAGATCACCTACGACGTGGTGTAGCGATTCGCATCGAACCCGTTACCCAGGCGGCTCTGCTGACGGTCGTCGCCGGCATCGCCGACGCCGTTGGCTACATCACCATGGGTGGCGTGTTCGCCGCCAACATGACCGGCAACACGGTCCTGGCCGGCATCGATCTCGCCCGGACCGACTATGTCGGCGCCTGGCATCACCTGACGCCGTTGGCCGCTTTCCTTGTCGGCGCGATGATGGCGCGCGCGCTGCTTCGCCTGCGGCGATCGCCGGTAGCTGGCCTGTTGATCGAGGCGGCCATCATCGCAGGCGTAGGCTTCTTCGATATCGGCGAGGAGGCTGCCGTGATGATCGTCGCGCTTGCCATGGGTATCCAGGCCTCGACGATCACCAGCTTTGCCGGCAGTGCCATCAGCACCGTCGTGGTGACCAGCACGCTCGCCCGAACCGCCGATGCCATCGTCGACTGGATGTGGCCGGGCGCCGACGTCAAGCCGCCGTCGGCGATCAACGCCGTGCTGATGACGCTCACCTGGAGCGGCTATCTCGTGGGCGCCGTGATCGGCGCAATGCTGGTCGCGCACGTGGCCTATCCGCTGCTGGTGCCCGCCGGATTGCTGCTGATTGTCCTGCTGTTCGACCTGACGAAGCCGCGACCTACATCGGCGGCATGAGGCCGTTCTTGCCGTAGGCGATGCGCGAAGCTGCCAAGGTGCCATCGGTCCGCTTCTCGGCAGCGCCGATGAAGATGCCTGTGCCGGGCTTCAGGTCAGCCTTGTCGCCCGGTGCGTAGACGACCACGACGGTCTCGGGCGTCACCACCACCTTCTTCTCGCCGTCCTTGTACTTGACGGTGAGCGTGTCGCCGTCGGTGCCGGTCACCATCTGCTCGACATTGGCGTTGGTCATGGTGGCTTGTGGCTGCAGATCCCACGGCCGATGGCCTTCGCCCGCACCACGCATCGACTCGGGAAAGATGTGCACCTCGATTGCGCGCAGGCTGCCGTCAGCCTGCGGCAACGCACTCGCCCCCACATAGGTGCCCGGCTTGATGTCGGTGACGTCGGCCTTGACCATCGCAACGACCGAGAGCGCGTCGCCTGTCACGATCTTCAGATCTGCCCCGTCGCGCGACTTTACGAGGAGCAGCGGCCCCTCGACCTTCTCGATCGTGCCACGCACGCGCATGGTCTCCTGCGCCTGAAGCGGCAGGGCGAAAGTGCAGACGGAGAGAAGCGAAATCAGGAAAGGACGGCGCGATACACTGGACATGGGCGGCCTCCTGAAAGGAAGCCGCACGCTAACGCATCGCCCGCGTCGCGGGAGATCAACAGGCGGTGACTGGATAGTTACTCCGCCGCGATTGCCCGCTCGACAAACATCTTCTTGTCGAACTCCTCGGCGACCTTGCCGTCGTTGGCGAGCTGCTCGGCGACGTCGACCTTGGCGTATTCCATCACGCCCATCTCGGCAAAGGCCTTCTGCACCCGCGGCCCCCACAGGCCGATATCCTTGACCGTGGGCACGACGCGGCTGAACAGCCGGCCGCGGAAGGAATTCATCTGCTTGGAATTGTAGTGGATTTCGTCCAGCACCTTGGCCGGCAGGCCGAGCCGCTCCCACACTTCGGACTGATTGAAGCGATCGCGCATGAAATACAGCGCTTCGACCACGAACTCCTCGCGCTCGTCGCGTTCGGCCTCGGAGAGGTGCGGATAGTACTCGCGCAGGGCAAGACGGCCGAACGAGACATGGCGCGCCTCGTCCTGCATCACATAGGCGTTCACCGCGCCGGCCAGCGTATTGCCCGACTTGTCGCGGATCGACTGGAAGGCCGCGAGGGCTAGCCCTTCGATCAGCACCTGCATGCCGAGATAGGTCATGTCCCAGCGGCGGTCGGTCAGCGTCTGCTCCAGGAGCTTCTGCAGCGCCTTGTTGATCGGATAGGCGAGTTGGAACTTCTCGTGCAGCAGGCGCTTGTAGGCCTCGACGTGGCGGGCCTCGTCCATCACCTGCGTGGCGGCATAGAACTTGGCGTTCATGTCCGGCACGGTGCCGACGATCTTGGCGGTCGCGATCAGCGCGCCCTGCTCGCCATGCATGAACTGCGAGATCGAATTGGCCTGGAGATGCTGGCGCAGCCAGCCCTTCTCCTTGTCGTTCATCTTGTTCCAGTAGTCGGTGCCGTAGATCGAGATCGCCTCGTCCTTGAGCTCCATCGGATTGTCCGGATTGAGTTCCAGCGACCAGTCGAGCCGCGTGCTGGCATCCCACTGCTGCTGCTTGCCCTTCTCGTAAAGCTCGAGCAGCGGCGCGGACCCGTCGTCGTATTCCCAATTGAATTGGAGATCCGTCGCGCCATCGAACGTCCACTGGGTCACGTCGACGGGCAAGGCATAGATCCGTTGCGTGGTCATGGCGCTGTCCCTCCCGGGCTCATTCTTGGGTTCCTGTCTCCCAGAAAGATGACGCCTTGTTCAATTTGTGGCAAGTCCCCTCTCGCATTAGGCAAATAGCGGCCGATCAGGGCTGGAGGCGGTAGCCGCCACGGTCGGTGATCAGGATGGCCGCACTGGCCGGATCCTTCTCGATCTTCTGCCGCAGGCGATAGATATGGGTTTCCAGCGTGTGGGTGGTGACGCCAGCGTTGTAGCCCCAGACCTCGTTCAACAGGATGTCGCGCGCCACCGGCCGATCGCCAGCGCGGAAGAGGTATTTCAGGATCGAGGCTTCCTTGTCAGTCAGCCGGACCTTCTTCTTGCCGCCCTTCTCCATCAGCATCTTGGCCGCTGGGTGGAATTCGTAGGGGCCGATGGTCATCACGGCATCTTCGCTGCGCTCGTGCTGGCGCAGATGGGCGCGCAGCCGGGCGAGCAGGACGTTGATGCGAAACGGCTTGGTCACATAGTCGTTGGCGCCCGATTCGAGGCCAAGAATGGTGTCGGCATCGCTGTCGGCGGCCGTGAGCATGATGACCGGGGCCCGCACACCCTGCCGGCGCATCAGCTTGCAGAGTTCCCGCCCGTCCATGTCGGGCAGGCCGATGTCGAGCAGGATCGCGTCGAAATGCGCGAGCTTGGCCTTTTCCAGCCCTTCCGCCGCCGTGCTGACCTGGATGGTCGTGAAACCATCATAGAGGTCGAGTTGCTCCGCCAGCACCGTGCGCAGCGACTGGTCGTCGTCGACCAGGAGAATCTTCTTGCCGCGATTGTTTACGGACATGCTTGTGCCACCTGCCAGCCATCCCAAAGTCACTCTATCCGGTACGATTTGGACACAAAAGCGGCCCGCTTCAGTAAAATCCCGCCGGCATGGTAGATAGAAGCATGAGTCCCGGTTCCGTTCACTCTCGCACCGCATCTGCAGTCGCCGCCGTCGAGCGCGCCATGGCCGAGCTGCGCCGCGGCGGCATCGTCGTGCTGCGTGGCGAGGACGGCAGCGGCGGCCTTGTCATTGCCGCCGAATCCTGCGGCCCGCGCGCCCTGCAGCGCCTGCAGGGCCTGGCCCAGAACGCGCCCGTACTGGTCACCACGCGCCGCCGCGCCGAAGCGATCGGCATGGATATCCCGCCGCATATCGCGGGCGGCATGGGCGAGACCAACAAGCCGATCACGCTCGACCTGCCCGAAGGCGTGCCGGTCGACATCATCCTGCGGCCGCACGAGACCGAGAATGCCGGCCGCCATGTCGCGCTGCGCCACCTGTCGCGGCCGGTCGCCAGCCACGCGCCGCAGATTGCCGAGACGGCGATCGAACTCGCCAAACTCTCGCGCCTGCTGCCTGCCGTCGTGCTGGGGCCGCTCAGCCGCGACCCCGGCAACAAACGGCGCGAGTGGGCGCGCGAACAGGACATCGCCTACGTCGATGCCGCCGATGTCGCCGCCTACGAAGAGACGGCGTCGCGCAACCTGCAGCAGGTGGCGCAGGCGCATGTGCCGCTGGAAGGCGCCGAGAATGCCCGCATTCTGGCGTGGCGGCCGAGCGACGGCGGCAAGGAACATCTCGCCATCGTAGTGGGCGAGATCGACCCCACCGAGCCGGTGCTGATCCGCCTGCATTCGGAATGTTTTACCGGCGATCTCCTGGGATCGCTGCGCTGCGACTGCGGCGTGCAACTGCGCGGCGCCATCGCCCAGATCGCCCAGCATGGTTCGGGCGTCCTTCTCTATCTCGCGCAGGAGGGGCGCGGCATCGGCCTCGTCAACAAGCTGCGCGCCTACGAATTGCAGGACGACGGCTTCGACACGATCGACGCCAACGAGCAGCTCGGCTTCGATGCCGACGAGCGTATCTACGCACCGGCCGCCACCATGCTCACCCGCATGGGCATCAAGCGCGTCCGGCTGATGACCAACAATCCCGAGAAGATCGCACAGCTCGAACGCTACGGCATCGAGGTCGTCGCGCGTGTGCAGCACTCATTCCCATCGAACGGCCATAACGAGAATTACCTTCGCACCAAGGCTGAGCGAGCAGGCCATCTGCTCTAAACAAGCGACTGGAGGAAACGGTAATGGTCAAGATGCGTCGCCGCGATTTCGCGGCCGTCAGTGCTGCCCTCGTTTTCGCGCCATCTATCGTACGTGCGCAGAAGAAGTACGATCCGGGCGTCAGTGACACCGAAATCAAGCTCGGCCACACCAACCCCTATAGCGGCCCGCTTTCCGCTTACGGTGTCATCGGCAAGGCCGAAGCGGCCTACTGGCAGATGGTGAACGACAAAGGCGGCATCAACGGCCGCAAGGTCAACTTCATCACCTACGACGACGGCTTCTCGCCACCCAAGACCGTCGAGATGGTGCGCAAGCTCGTCGAGGACGACAAGGTCTTCGCGATCTTCCAGCTCCTGGGCACGCCCACCAACACGGTCGTGCACAAGTATCTGAACCAGAAGAAGGTGCCGCAGCTCTTTGTCGCCACCGGAGCCTCGAAATGGGGTGATCCCAAGAACTTCCCCTGGACCATGGGCTGGCAGCCCGACTACGCGACCGAGGGCAGCATCTATGCCAAGCACATGCTCAGCCAGCACAAGGGCGAGAAGATCGCCGTCCTCTGGCAGAACGACGACTCGGGCAAGGACTATGTCGCTGGCTTCATGAAGGGCCTGGGCAAGGAGAACGAGAAGATGGTGGTCGCTTCGGTGAGCTACGAGGTCACCGACCCCACCGTGGACAGCCAGATCATCCAGCTCAAGAATTCCGGCGCCACCGTGTTCTTCAACGATGCAGCGCCCAAGGCGGCCGCGCAGGCGATTCGCAAGGTAGCCGAACTCGGCTGGAAGCCGGCGCATTATCTCACCAACGTCTCGGCTTCGGTTACGTCGGTGTTGAAGCCTGCAGGCTTCGACGCCAGCCAAGGCATCATCACGGCAGCCTACCTCAAGGATCCGACCGATCCACAATGGGCCAGCTCCCCCGATTTCATCGAATGGAAGGCCTGGATGGCCAAGTACCACCCGACGGGCAATCCGTTGGACTCCTTCAATGCCTACGGCTACGCCGTTAGCGCCACCATGCACGACTGTCTGAAGCGCTGCGGCGACGAGCTGACGCGCGCCAACCTGATGAAACAGGCGGCCAGCATGAAGCGCCTCGTCGTGCCGATGCTACTACCAGGCATCACCATCAACACCAGCCCCACCGACTACTATCCCATCCAGTCCGTGCGGCTGCAGCGCTTCAAGGGCGAGACGTGGGAGCTGTTCGGTAATGTGCTGAGCAACGAGAGCGTCTGACCGGCGGGTACGATCCCGCCACGAGATTGAATGCACGGACTGTGCGTCGGACTGACGCGCGCACGATTATTTTATGATGAGAATGGCATGGCGGATGCTTAGTTCGGTCCATGACTGAACGAGATGTCCGGGCTCAATGCCATTCCGCCTGACTCGCCGAGCCTGGATGACGGGCGCCGGCGCCGCCGCCCTTGCAGCAACGGCGTATGGAACGGCGCACACGACGGTCCGGACATCGCCGCCCCCTCGCCGAGCCGCAACGGGTTTCCCGGATGGCTTTCGCTGGGGAACGGCGACGTCGTCCTACCAGGTCGAGGGTGCCACCCAGGTCGACGGCCGCGGTCCTTCGATCTGGGACACGTTCGCTCGGGAGCCCGGCCGCATTCGCGACGGCTCGAGCGGCGAGACCAGCGTCGATCACTATCACCGCTACAAGGAAGACGTCGCGCTGATGAAGTGGATGGGGGCGCAAACCTATCGCTTCTCGATCGCCTGGCCGCGCGTGTTTCCCGACGGCCGGGGCAAGGCCAATCCCAAGGGCTTTGACTTCTACGACCGCCTGGTCGACGAGCTGCTTGCCGCGGGCATCGAACCCTTCGCGACGCTCTATCACTGGGACCTGCCGCAGACCCTGCAGGAGCGCGGCGGTTGGGAGTCGCGCGACACCGCCGAGGCCTTCGGCGACTACGCGTCCCGTGTCGCCAGCAAGTTGACGGATCGCGTGCGTCAGGTTTTCACGATCAACGAGATGCAGACCTTCGTAGAGCAAGGTCATCGCAGCGGTGTGTTCGCCCCAGGCCTCAAGCTCGACGGCGCCCGGCTCAACCAGGTCCGCCATCACGCCGTACTGGCGCACGGCCTCGCCGTCCAGGCGGTGCGTGCGAGCGGCCGGCGCGGCACCAGGGTCGGGCCGGCGGAGAACATCGCTACGGCGGTCCCCGCGATCGAAACGGTCGAGAACATCCGCGCGGCCGAACTGGCAACACGCGAACTGAACGCGCCCTACCTCACGGTGATGATGGAGGGCCGCTACACCGATGCCTATCTCGCCGCAGCCGGCGCCGACGCGCCCCGCTTCACGCCGCAGGACCTGAAGACGATCTCCAGCAAGGTCGATTTCGTCGGCCTGAATGTCTACGCCCCCAGCAAGTACGTTTTGGCCAGCGAGGCGGCGCCCGGCTTCGTCGAGGTGCCGCTCCAGGCGTCGCATCCACACATGGCGTCGCCCTGGCTGACCCTCGGACCGGAGGTGCTCTACTGGGCGCCGCGGCATGCCGCCAACCTTTGGAAGGTGAAGGACATCTTCATCACCGAGAACGGTGCATCGGCCACCGACGAGCCTGCCACCGATGGCACGGTCTACGACGTCGATCGCGTGATGTACCTGCGCAACTGCCTGATGCATCTGCAGCGCGCTACCGACGCAGGCGTCCCGGTGCGGGGCTATTTTCTGTGGAGCCTGCTCGACAACTTCGAGTGGGCCGACGGTTACGCAACGCGCTTCGGCATCATCCATGTCGACTATGCGACCCAGAAGCGGACGCCGAAACTCAGCGCTTCGTTCTATCGCGAGGTCATCGCCCGCAACGCACCGGCGTAGGAACCGGGAAAATCAGCTCCGCCGCGGGACCGCGGTGGCACCGCTCAGCAGGGCATCCATCATGAGCCGCCGCGAGTTCTCCAGATGCCGGCGCGCGACGCGCTCGGCGGCCGCCCCATCGCCGCTGCCCAGCGCCTCGATCAGGTCGCGATGATCGCCGCCGATCGACTTGACGCGTTCGATGACGAAGGTGAGCAGATGCATTGTTCTCTGGCTCTCCTCGAGCAGCGTCGCCACGATCTGGGTGAGCCGTTCGTTGCCGGCCGCCCGTGTGATCTCGATATGAAAGGCGTTGTTCACCTCGATCCAGCGGCGTTCGCTGCGGCGGTCGCCGGCCCGGATCCCGGCGGTGATGCGGTCCTGCAGCTGGTTCAGAAGGGTGATGTCGGCACGACCGGCCGCCAACCGCGCCGCCACCGGCTCCAGGATCAGGCGCACGCCGAAGACTTCGTTTAGCGATTCGATGGAGAGCGGCGCCACCGTATGGCCCTGACGCGGCCGGGCGATCACCAGTCGCTCGCGCGACAGGGCCGCCAGCGCCCAGCGAACTGGCGCCTTGCCAACGCCATACAAGTCGGCAAGCTGGCTTTCGCTGCAGGATTCACCCGGCACGAAGACGCAACCGATGATGTCCCGCCGGATACGCCGGTAGATTTCCTCGCCGAGCGAACTGGCTGCGGCGGTCATCTTGCGCTTGCCGCGCAGCTTCGACGCCATAGACACCATCCTTGCCCGGAAATCTCGCCTTGAGGAACGACCGGCCCGTGACATGTCACAGGTCGGTCGTTCCATCAACTATAATACCCATTAGACAACCATCTTGGACCGACGAAACGAGTGCTACCAACCTTTCCTTGACTCGTGACATGTCACGATGCTTTCGTTCGCGACAAGCAACTTCTGGTGCGAAACGGTGATACCGTCATGCAAGGAGCCTGCCGACGGATATCACTCTCGCCTGGAGGCGGGAATTTGGACATTCATTCTACGAACATGATGAAGGTTGGAAAACGTTTCCTCTCATGAGCCAAACGACCGGGAATATAAAAAAATCTGACGTGAGCGGCGTGCCAAGATACGCCACATCAGTCGGCGAAAGGGGTTCTGCATGACATTGCCAGCGGCGACGCTCGATCACGTGGTCATCAATGCGCGCGACGACATGGATCGCGCGGCCGACATCTATCGCCGGCTGGGCTTCACGCTTACCGAGCGTGGTTACCATTCGCTGGGTTCGATGAACCATCTCGCGATGTTCGGCACGGATTATCTCGAGCTGATCGCGATCCCCAAGGGCGCCACCGGCGGCCGCCTGGACCTGCTCGGCTTCTCCTATGGCTTGAATGGCCTGGTTTTCGGCTCCGAGGACTCCGCCATCACCTACGGCGCCCTGGCCAAGGCCGGCGTGCCGGTCGAACCGCCGGTCGAGTTCACGCGCCCGGTCAAGGTCGACGGCGCCATGCGCGACGCACGCTTTCGCACGGTGCGCATGAAGGCAGGTGTCGTACCCTACGGCCGTGTCTACTACTGCCATCACTTCACGCGCGATCTCGTCTGGCGCGATGAGTGGCGCCACCACGCCAACGGCACGGTGGCGATCGCGCGTGCGTTGATCGTCGAGGCCGACCCGGCAGCGGGCGCCCAGCTCTATGCTGACATGTTCGGAAAAGAGTCGGTGCGCGACATCGAGGGCGGCAAGACGGTCGTCGTCGGCAATTCGCGCTTCGACATCGTCACAGAGGCCCGCCTCAAGGCGGAATTCGGCGATGCGGTTCCTGAATCCGACGGCCGCAAGGCCTACATGGCCGGCCTCACCTTCCGCACGACGTCGGTCGCCAAGGCGGCACGCGCCTTGCAGGAAGGAAAGATCGGCGGCGTGACCGAGAGTGCCGGCCGGCTCGTCGTACCGGCAAAACAGGCGCTGAATGCCGTGCTGGAGTTCATCGAATAGCCGGAAAGCGCGATCAACAAAGCCGCGCCGAGCCGTTGAACGGGTCGGTCGGCGGCCGAGAAAGGGCACATGGAATACTACGATTGCTTCGCGGCGAGCTATGCCAACGCGCGCGCGAAATTCCTGAAGGCGGCGACGGCGGCGAAGGCCGACGTCCGCTCCTATATCCATCCCGCGAAGAAAGCACCGGACGGCGGACCGCTGGCGATCGACGTTGCCTGCCTCGGCGATCGCAAAGCGCCGCGGCAAGCCCTGTTCGTGAGCGGCACGCACGGCCAAGAAGGCTTCTCCGGCTCGGCAGTGCAGATCGGCTGGTTGATGAACGGCGGCGCCGAGCGCCTGCCCGACGGCGTCGGCGTCGTGCTGGTGCATGGCCTCAACCCCTACGGCTTCGCCCACTTCACGCGCACGACCGAGAACAACGTCGACCTCAACCGCAACTTCGTCGATCGCGATGCGGGGGCCACGCCCGACAATCCCCACTACGAGACGCTGCATGACGGCCTACTGATCCGCGACTGGACCGATGCCGAGAATGCCAGGGTCAACAGTGTCCTCGAAGGATTCGCGAAGGCCAACGGCCAGGACACGTTGTTCGACACTCTGGCGCGCGGTCAGTACCGGCACCAGGACGGGCTGATGTTCGGTGGCAAGGACCGGGAATGGTCCAACCGCACGCTGGAAACGATCGTCCAGGAGACCTTGTCGGCCGCCGAGCGCGTGGCCTTCATCGACTGGCACACCGGCATCGGCGACTACGGCAAGCCGTTCTTCCTCTGCTTCAACGAGGCCGGCGGTCCGTTGTTCGCCCGTGCTTGCGACTGGTGGGGCAAGGAGAATGTCGACGGCGTGCGGCCGCACGGCATGGCGCGGCCGAACTATACCGGGCTGGTCTTCCACGGCGTGCAGCGCTTCCTCGGCAATCGCCCGATGTGTGGCGCCGTGATCGAATTCGGCACGCGTGGCGTCAACATGCGCCGCGTGCTGCGGCTCGACCAGTGGCTGCGTCGCCAGCACGGCCTGGATCCCGATACGCGCGCGACCCTGCAGGCCGACATGATGGACGCCTTCTGCCCGTTCGACGGTCAGTGGCGCCAGGACACGCTCGATACCGGCCTCAAACTGACTGACCAAGCGATTGCGGGACTTGCGAAATGGTAACGATCAAGTGGGACAATCAGGGTGATGCGATCTCGCGCGACGTGCCGCCGAGCGGCGTGGCGCTGATCGATGTCGGCGGCAACAACACCGAGCGCACCTATACCTATGCCGATCTGCTGCGGCTGAGCGGCGCCGTCGCCCGCGGGCTCCTGAAGCGCGGTCTGCAGCGCGGCGACCGCGTGGCCATCCTGTCCGCCAACCGCGCCGAGTTCCTGTTTACCTTCCTGGGCACCATGCAGGCCGGCCTGGTCTCGGTGCCGGTGAACTACAAGCTGCCGGCCGAGACTGTCGCCTACATCGTGGGCGACTGCGACGCCAAGCTGGTGATCGGCGACGACCAGCGCCTGGCCCTTGCACCCGATAGCGTACCCAAGATTTCGTTCGACCGGGATTTCGCCGACCTTCTGGACGAAGGCCCCTTCACGCCGCTGGCAATGAAGGGCGAGGAACCGGCGATGTTCCTCTACACCTCGGGCTCGACGGGCCGCCCCAAGGGGGTGGTGCTGTCGCACTACTCGCACCTCTGGGCGATCAGCCAACGCCAGCGCCGCGGGGGCGCGTTCGGCCAGCGCTCCATCGTGGCGGCACCGCTCTATCACATGAACGGTCTCGCCATGTGCCAGACCACCTTCTCCCACGGCGACACCGTGGTCCTGCTGCCGCAGTTCACCGCCAAGGGCTACATCGAGGCAGCCGCCGCGCATCGCGTCGCCTTCCTCACTTCGGTCCCGACCATGATCGCCATGATGCTGCGCGAGCGCGAGCTGCTGGCGAAGAACGACCTGTCGGCCGTCGAGGCCGTCCGCATGGGCTCCGCGCCGATCACGCAATCGCTGATCGACCAGGTCCGCAAGGTTTTCCCGACGGCGCAGATCAGCAATGGCTACGGCACCACCGAGGCCGGTCCCGTGGTTTTCGGCCCGCATCCCGACGGCATCCCGCAGCCCGAACTCTCGACCGGCTATCCGCATCCCACCGTCCAGCTCCGTCTGGTGCGCGACGGCAAGGAAGTGAACGACGAAGGCGTGCTCGAGATGAAGTGCGGCGCCCTGATGACGCACTATCACAAGCTGCCCGAAGTCACGGCCAAGGCGATGACGCCGGACGGCTACTACCGGACCGGTGACGTCTTCCGCCGTGACGAGAACGGCTTCTTCTTCTTCGTGGGCCGCGCCGACGACATGTTCGTCTGCGGCGGCGAAAACATCTATCCGGGCGAGGTCGAGAAGATGCTGGAGCGCCACCCCGGCATCCATCAGGCCGCGGTGATCCCGATTCCCGACGAACTCAAGGGCCACAAGCCGATCGCCTTCGTCGTCAGGACGCCCGACGCCACGCTCGACGAACAGGCCGTGAAAACCTACGCGCTCGCAAATGCGCCGGCCTACCAGCATCCGCGGCGCGTGATCTTCGTCGAGGAGATGCCGCTTGCCGGCACCAACAAGATCGACAAGCGCGCGCTTGCCCAACGAATCCCAACTGGAGAGATATGAAATGAAAGCAGCAGTTGTCCGTGAGCATGGCGGGCCGGACCGCCTGGTCTACGAGACCGGCTTCCCCGACCCGACGCCGGGCGAAGGCGACGTGATCGTCGCGGTCAAGGCGTCGTCCCTCAACTACCACGATGTCTTCACCCGCCGCGGCATGCCCGGCATCAAGGTGCCGATGCCGGCGATCATGGGCCTCGACGTGGCCGGCGAGATTGCCGAAGTGGGCCCCGGCGTCACCGGCTGGAAGAAGGGCGACCGTGTGCTGGTCGATCCGATCAACCGGGTCGAAGGCGGCCTGATGGGCGAGACAGTGCATGGCGGCCTGGCCGAGCTCTGCAAGGCGCGCGCCCACCAGCTCATCCGGATCCCCGACGGCGTGAGCTTCACCGATGCGGCGGCCCTGCCCGTGGCCTACGGCACGGCGCTGCGCATGATGGTGACCAACGGCCAGGTGGCCAAGGGCGAGAAGGTGCTGATCCTGGGCGCCTCGGGCGGCGTCGGCGTCTGCTGCCTGCAGCTCGCCAAGCTCGCAGGCGCCGAGGTCATCGCCTGCGCCGGCACCGATGCCAAGGCCAAGCGCCTCGCCGAACTCGGCGCCGACAAGACGATCAACTACATCGAGAAAGATTTCATGAAGGAAGTCTTCGCGATGTACGGCAAGCCGACGCGCCGCGGCTCGGGCACCGACCAGGGCCTCGACGTGGTGGTGAACTATACCGGCGGCGACACCTGGGTGAACTCGCTCAAGTGCCTGAAGGTCGGCGGCCGCTTGCTGACCTGCGGCGCCACGGCCGGCTACGACCCGAAGGAAGATATCCGCTTCATCTGGACCTTCGAACTGAAGGTTCTGGGGTCCAACGGCTGGGTCCGCTCGGACATCGAGAAGCTTCTCGAGCTTGTTCAGAGCGGCAAGCTCAAGGTGCTGGTCGACAAGATCTTCCCGCTCGCCGAGGCCCGCGAGGCGCTGCGCGTCATCGAGGATCGCGAGGTGTTCGGCAAGATCGTGGTGACACCATGAGCAAGGACAACGGCGAAAAGCTACAGCCGCTCACCGCCCAGGAAATGCAGGCGCAGCTCGACCGCTCGCCCTTCATCGCCTTTCTCGGCCTCAAGGTGACGGCAACGGATCCGGCGCGCGAGGAGGTCACCATGACCTGCACGATGAAGCCGGAGTTCGAGCGCGGTGCCGGCTCCGGCCAATGGCATGGCGGCCCGATCGCGGCGATCATCGACACGGTCGGCGATTATGCGCTGGTGATGGCACTGCGCCGCGGCCTGCCGACGATCAATTTCCGCGTCGACTATCTGCGACCCGCGATCAAGACCGCGCTCACCACGACAGCGCGGGTGCGCCGCGCCGGCAAGAGCGTCGGCGTCGTCGATGTCGATGTCTACAACGACCAGAAAGCGTTGGTGGCCGTCGGCCGCGCAACCTACTCGACGTTACCGGCCTAGCACCGCCCTTCTCGACCTCCCCCGCCCGCCGGGGGAGGTGGCTGAGGGTGGCGGACGGCCGGCAGGTATGAAGATTGCTTCGTCATCGGACAACGAAACATGAAAGACAACGCGGAAGGCACCGCGGACGACAACGGGGAAGACCAGGGGAAACGGAGGGGTTCATGAGCAACAACGACTACATTACACGGCGCATCTTCAGTGTCGGCGCCATGGCAACCGGAATTGCGGCGGTAACGCCGGCCTTTGCACAAGGAACGCCGGCGCAAGGCACCCCCAAACGGGGCGGCACGCTGGTGGCAACCTGGGGCGGCGGCGAGCCGCAGGCCTGCTACGTGCCGGCGGGCGGCGGGTCCAGTCCGACCTTCTCCTCGTCGAAACTCTTCGAACGTCTGGCCAATCGCAACATGGACGGTGTCTTCGAAGGCGCCCTGGCGGAGAGCTGGAAGCCGTCGGCCGACTTCAAGTCCTACACCATCAAGATCCGCAAGGGCGTCAAGTTCCACGACGGCAAGGAGATGACCGTCGACGATGTCGTCTATTCGATCGGCGAGATCTGGAAGAAGTACGCAGCCGCGTCGGCGATGACCGACTTCGTGAGTGTCGAGGCGCCGGACGCCGATACCGTGGTCATGACCTATTCCAAGCCGACGCCGGAATTCTTCTTTGCGTCGACCTTGTCGGCTAACGTCAACTACATCCTACCCAAACACATCTACGCCGGCAGTGACCCAATCACCAATCCGGCGAACAACGCACCGATCGGCACGGGTCCGTGGAAGTTCAAGGAATGGGTGCGCGGCAGCCATTTCGAGTACGTCAAGAACGAGAATTACTGGCAGAAGGACCTGCCCTATCTCGACCGCCTGATCATCCGCTACGTGCGTGATCCGGCCGGCCGGGCCGCGGCCATGGAGGCGGGCGATATCCATATCGGCGTCTTCAACCCGATCGCTCCGCCGGACATCAAGCGTCTGACCGCCACAGGCAAGTTTGTGGCCACGTCCAAAGGCTACGAAGAAGCGGTGTGGTCGACCACGCTGGAGTGCAACATGCGCAACCCGGTCTTCGCCAAGCGCGAGGTCCGGCAGGCCATCTTCCACGCCATCAACCGCGAATTCATCGCCAAGACCGTCTACTACGGTTACGCTCGGCCAGGTACGAGCCCGATCTACTCGCCAAACAAGGAATTCTTCACGGCCGATACCTACAAGACCGGCTTTGATCCGAAGAAGGCGGCGGCGCTCCTCGACGCGGCGGGCTTTCCGAAGAAAGCCGACGGCAAGCGCTTCACCGTGAACCTTCTGGCGGCGGGCTGGTTTTCCGACAACGGCAAGGTCGGCGCCTACGTCAAACAGGCGCTCGAGGATGTCGGGGTCGGCGTCACGCTTTCGGTGCCCGACCGCCCGACCTCGATCAAGCGCATCTACACCGACTACGACTTCGACCTGGCAATCTCCAACCAGGCCAATCCGTCGGAGCCGATTCCGACCACGACCCAGTATTTCACCACCGACGGCATCAAGAAGGGCGTGCCCTTCCGCAATGCCAACGGCTACTCCAACCCCGATCTCGACGCCCTGGTCGACAAGATCAAGGTCGAGACCGATCCGGTGAAGCGCAAGGCTCTGGTGGTCGAGTTCCAGAAGATCACCACCCAGGAGGCGTCGCTGCTGCCACTGACCGAGCTGGAATCGATCACGGTCGCCAGCACCAAGGTGCAGAACCACTCCAACGACCCCAACTACCTCGCAGCCGGCTGGGCGGACATATGGCTGGCGAGCTAAAGGAGGCGGGCTCGGCTGCCGCTCCTGCCGTTCCTCCCGCTCCCGCCGCCGTCCTCCATCCGTCGAGCGCCCTTCCTCGCTCGGCGGCAGCTCGGACGAAGGGCGGGTCCTCCCGCCGGATGGCGGCGCTCAAGCTCCTGCGGCGACGGCTGATCCAGGCCGTGCCGCTGATGCTGGGTGTCGTGATCATCAATTTCGGCCTGATCCAGCTCGCGCCCGGCAGCTTTCTCGAGCTGATGACGGCCGAGAACCAGGTGAGCGACCCTGCCACCATCGAGCTCCTGCGCAAGACGTACGGGCTCGAGGATCCGGTCTGGATGCAGCTCCTGAAGTATATCTGGGCGCTGCTGCAGTTCGATTTCGGCTTCTCCTACCGACAGAACATGCCGGTGATCCAGGCGATCTGGATGCATCTGCCGGCAACCCTGCTGCTGATGGTGTCGAGCATCACCCTCGCCGTCTCAGTCGGCGTCGCCGCCGGCGTCGTCGCCTCGATGAAGGTCCGCACTTTCTGGGACAGCCTGGTTTCAGTCGCGGCCATGTTCTTCTACGCTGCACCGAGCTTCTGGCTCGGCATCATGCTGATCGTGCTGTTCTCCGTGAAGCTCGGCTGGCTGCCGGTCGGCGGCATGATGAAGATCGGCGGCGGCGGCGGGATACTCGACATCCTGCACCACCTCATCCTGCCGACTCTGGCGCTTGGCCTGTTCTATGCCGCGACCTACACCCGCGTCATGCGATCCTCGATGCTGGAGGTGGCACAGGCCGACTTCGTGCGCACCGCGCGCGCCAAGGGGCTCAGCCGCAACAAGGTGACGATCAACCACGTCCTGCGCAACGCACTGCTGCCCGTCGTCACCATTCTCGGCGTACAGATGGGCACCGTGCTGGCCGGCAGCGTGGTGATCGAGAGCGTGTTCAGCTGGCCCGGCATCGGCTCGCTGCTGTTCGACAGCGTGAGCTCGCGCAACTACCCCGTGGTGCTCGGCATCATGGTGCTGGGTTCGCTGGTCGTCATCGCCGCCAATATCACCGTCGACCTCATCTACATGTGGCTCGACCCACGCATCGAGATCCGCTGATGGCCAGCCTTGCCTCCCCGCGCTTCGAGTTCTTCGGTCGCTTCGCGCGCAATCGCGGCGCGCTGGCCGGCGCCTGCCTGATCCTGGTAGTCGCCCTCATGGCCATCTTTGCTTCGGTCCTCTTTCCCGGCGATCCGCTGCGCATCGTGGGCATGCCGGAACTATGGCCGGGCGAGGATCCCGAGTTTCCACTCGGCACCGACTCGCTCGGGCGCGACATTCTCGCCATGATCGTACATGGCGCCCGGGCGACCCTGCTGATCGGCCTGTTCGCCTCGGCCGTCGCCACCTTCATCGGCGTCGGCGTCGGTGCCACTGCCGGTTACTTCGGCGGCTGGGTCGATGAAATCGTCATGCGCCTCGCCGAGCTGTTCCAGACCATTCCCAACCTGATCTTCGTGCTCACCATCGTGGTGATCCTGGGCTCGACGCTCGACAACATCGTCGTCGCCATCGGCGTGGTGACCTGGACGCCGATTGCACGCATGACGCGGGCGGAGTTTCTGGCGCTGCGCGACCGCGAATTCGTACAAGCCTGTCGGTCGATGGGCATGGGCGACTTCAAGATCATCGCCACCGAGATCCTGCCCAACGCCCTGCCGCCGGTCATCGTACTGTCTTCGCTGGTCGTGGCTGGCGCCATCCTGTTCGAATCGGCGGTGTCCTTCCTCGGCCTCGGCGACCCCAACATCGCGAGCTGGGGGCGGCTGGTCGGCGACGGCCGGCTGCTCATCCGCAGCTCCTGGTACATCTGCGCCATTCCCGGCGTGGCCATCATGCTCACCGTGCTCTGCCTCAACCTGGTCGGCGACGGGCTGAACGATGCGCTGAACCCCAAGCTCAGGGATCGCTGAGATGGCATCGCCTCTCGAAGTGCGCGATCTGCGCACCACGCTGTTCACGCGCCGCGGCGATATGAAGGCCGTCGACGGGCTGAGCCTCACCGTCGGCGCCGGCGAAACCGTGGCCCTGGTCGGCGAATCCGGCTGCGGCAAGTCGCTGTCGGCGCTGTCGATCATGCGTCTGCTGCCCGATCCGCCCGCGCGCATCATCGGTGGCGAAGTGCGGCTGAACGGACGCGACATCGTCGCCTTGTCCGAAGACGACATGCTCGATGTCAGGGGCAAGGAGATCGGCATGATCTTCCAAGACCCGATGAGTTCGCTGAACCCGGTCGCCACGATCGAAAAGCAGATCGTCGAGGTGCTGACGGCCCATGCCGACCTCAGCCGCAGGGCGGCGCGGGCGCGGGCTCTCGAACTGCTCGAACTGGTCGGCATGCCCGACGCCGCCCGCCGCCTCGACGCCTATCCACACCAACTCTCCGGCGGCATGTGCCAGCGGGTCGTGATCGCCATGGCGATCGCCTGCAGCCCGTCGGTGTTGATTGCCGACGAACCGACGACGGCGCTCGACGTCACGGTGCAGGCGCAGGTGCTGGCGCTGCTGAAGAAACTGCAGACCGACGCCGGGATGGCGATGATCTTCATCACCCACGATCTCGGCGTGGTAGCGGAGACTGCCGACAGGGTCGTGGTGATGTATGCCGGCCGCAAGGTCGAGGAGGCGAGCGTCGATGATCTCTTCGAGGCCCCCCTGCATCCCTATACGGTCGGACTGATCGGCGCGACGCCGACGCCGGGGGCGGAACGTGCCGAACGCCTGGCCGACATTCCGGGCATGGTGCCCCCGCTCAATGCCCTGCCGCAGGGCTGTGCCTTCGCCCCGCGCTGCAAGCGCGTGATGGAACGATGCCTCGGCGAACGGCCGACGCTGCGCGAAGCCGCACCCGGCCGGCTGGTCGCCTGCTTCGCTGTCGAAGGAGGCTGAAAGTCATGTCACCTTCAACGTCAACGTCCCCCTCACCCTCGACATCGCTTCTGTCCTTGCGCGACGTCCATGTCCGCTTCAACACCGCCGCCGGCGTCGTACGCGCCGTAAGCGGCGTCAGCCTCGATCTCGCGGTCGGAGAGACCCTGGGGCTGGTGGGCGAGTCGGGCTGCGGCAAGTCCACCCTGGGCAAGGCGATCATGAAGCTCGTTCCCGCAGCGGCCGGAGAAATCCGCGTCGAGGGGATCGATATCGCACCGCTGGCACGCGCCGAGCTCACCGACATGCGCCGCAAGGTGCAGATGATCTTCCAGGACCCCTATGGCTCGCTCAATCCACGGTCGACCGTGGGCCGCTCCGTCGCCCAGCCCATGGTGCTGGCCGGCTGGAAGCCGGACGCCATCGCCGCACGGCTGGAGACGCTGCTCGGCTGGGTCGGCCTGCCGTCGGAAGCCAAGCAGCGCTTCCCGCATGAATTCTCCGGCGGCCAGCGGCAGCGGATCGGAATCGCCCGGGCGCTGGCACTCGGCCCCAAACTGATCATCTGCGACGAGCCGGTCTCCGCCCTCGACGTCTCGGTACGCGCCCAGGTGATCAACCTGCTCGAGGATCTGAAGACCGAGTTCGGTGTCTCCTATCTGTTCATCAGCCATGATCTCAGCGTGGTCGAGCATATCGCCGACCGCGTGGCCGTGATGTATCTCGGCACCCTGGTCGAAATCGGCGGCCGCGATCAAATCTGGCGCACCCCGCAGCATCCCTACACCAAGGCCCTGCTGGCGGCTGCGCCCATTGCCAATCCCAAGATCGCGCGGACGCGCCAGCGCACGGTCTTGCAAGGCGAGCTGCCGAGCCCGCTCAACCCACCGGCCGGCTGCCCGTTTCATTCGCGCTGTCCGATCGCCCAGGATCGCTGCCGGACCGAGCGGCCGGCCCTCAGACCTGTGAGCAACGGTGCGCAGGCGGCGTGCCATTTCGTCTGACAGCTCTGTATGATCGGCGCATGAAACGATGCGCCTTGTCGGCTGGCCTTGCCGCACTCCTGCTCTCGCCCCTCGTGGCGACGGCACAGACCATGGAGTTCGCTTGTCCCGAGCCGGGCACGACGTTCACTTACGACAGCGGCGTCAAAGTCGTGGCAAAGGGCCGCGAAGGCATGACCTGCACCATGGAACGGGTCGGCGGCGCGCCTTTCAAGCTCAGCGCCCTGCTGTTCGACAATCCTTCGCCGGACGGCGCGAACCTGTCTGCCTATATCGAGGCACTCCGCCCGGAACGGCTCTGGCCGCTCGAAGTTGGCAAGAAAGTCGAGGCGCAATACTCGGCGGGCGGCGCCACCTGGAACTATCTGTTCACGGTCGTGCGCTACGAGCGCCGTACCGGTCCGGCCGACAAGATGATCGACACCTTCCTGATCGAGATGACCGAACAGGGCAGCAAAGGGCAACGCTCGGTCTCGCGCTGGTGGATCTCGCCTGCCGACAAATTCGCAATCCGCTATGACTTCAGCGACGGTACCGGCAAAGCCAACCGAGCGGTCGTGACCACCGTCACACGGTAGCGGCGTCCAGCATCTCCGCGAGATTCTCCGGCCAGACCGTCGCCTTGGTCTCCCGGAGTTCGTGACGCGACCACCAGCGATGGTCGACCATCACCTCGCGCTCGAAGTCGGTCCAGTTCTCCCACGACAGGACATCGTCGGCGACCCGAACCACGAAGTATCGCTCGTCCGATATCGCGTGCTCGCCGTCGGGCAACTGCAGAACGACTTCGCGGCGAGCGATTTCCATTCCCAGGTCGTTCCGCCGCAGGCCGGTTTCCTCCATCAGTTCGCGAAGGGCGGCCTGCTCCAGGGTTTCGCCCTCCTCGACCCCGCCTCCTGGCGTCGCCCAGAAATCCTGGCCGGCCAGCGGGCCCTTCCTGTGCACGAAGCGGAACAGCAGAACATGCCCGGCCTCGTTCAGGATCAAGAACCGGGCCGACAAACGCCTGCGCATCACGCCTCTCCGATGGCGGCCTAGGTGACCGATGCCGGATCGGTGTTGGCGCCGCAGATCAGCGTCGCCACGCGCTCGCCTGCCGCCGGCCGATAGGCGCCGGACATCAGCGCCGCGAGGCCGGTGGCACCGGCAGGCTCCGCCACGAGGCGCAGGGCTTCCCACAAGGCTCGCTGTGTCGTGCGCACGGCATCGTCGCTCACGAGGACGGACTCGCGCACGAGCTTCTGGGCGATCTCGAAATTGGGCGTGCCGATGCGGCTCGCACCCAGCGCATCGGCCGCGATACCGGAGATGGCGACATCGACCGGCCGGCCGACCTTCAGCGCTTCATGCAGCGTGGGCGTGCCTTCCGTTTCGACGGCCACGATCTTGATCTGATCGCCGATCGCCGCCGCGCAACCCGCGATCAAACCGCCGCCGCCGACGGCCACCAGCAAGGTGTCGAACTTCGCCTGCTCGGCAAACTCCAGAGCCACGCTGCCGGCGCCGGCAAAGACCACGGGATCTTCATAGGCCGGCGCGATCAGGGCACCCGTTTCCGCCGCGCGCTTCTCCGATGCAGCCCTCGCCTCGGCATAGACCGCGCCGATCTGGTGCACGATCGCGCCATAGCTTTGCAGACGCGCCACCTTGGCCGGGGCGGCGATCGTGGGAACGAAGATCTCGGCCTTATGGCCGAGCGCCCGCGCCGCATAGGCAGCCGCGGCACCATGGTTACCGCCCGAGGCCGCGACGATGCCGGCAGCCGGCACTTTCGAGGCGAGCAGCTTGTGGAACGCACCCCGCCCCTTGAAGGAACCGCTGACCTGCAAGGCCTCGAGCTTCAACGCCAGCGGGACGGCGATGCCGAACGCGCCGGGACTCAGCTCCAGCACCGGCGTGCGACGGACATGCGGCTGAATGAGGCCCCAGGCGGCCTCGACCTCTTTGCGGGAAATCATGGGAACCTCAGGCGCGACGGCAGGCTGGCACGTGGCGCAGATAGTGATCGAAGTCCGGCGTACGGGCGTGCGGGTCCTTCGCCTCTTCGTCGTAGCGACGCAGCCGCACCGCCTCGGCATGATGAGGGTTGGCGCGGAAAGCCTCGACTTCGTCGACCGACATCAGGCCGCCCTGCAACTTGAGGCTGCGCACCGAATCGGGGGCGAGCTTGCCGAAATAGTCGGACTCGACCGTGCAGAGATAGCGCTTGGCCGTGACGTGCAGACGGACCGGCTCGCTGACGTCCGGTCCGAATCGCTTGGCCAGCCAATCGGCGCCCAGCGCTTCGTGCACGTCGTCGACGCCGCGCGACGCCGGGTCTTCGCCCAGCTCGTGGATCATGTGGCCGACATCGTGCAACAGCGCGGCCAGCACGGTAGCCGGCGGTGCATTGTCGGCTTCGGCAAGTGCCGCGGACTGCAGCGCATGCTGGAGCTGGTTGATCTCGCTCAGGCCGTACCGGCGGGTCGCCCGACCGACGAAGATATCGAGAAGTTCCTGGCGCAGAGGATCGCTCATACGCCTCTCTTATCACGAACCGGGCCGTAGCCGGGAATCAGGGAGAGGGCCTGCTTCAGGGGATCGGCCTGCCAGGCGCGCGTAACAAAATCGCCATGCATGTCGAGGCCGCCCGTGGCCACGAACGCCACAGTTCCCGCCGACAGGCTCCGGGGCATGCCGCGCGAGACCCGAATGCGGCGCTTGGCCAGCAACCCCTCAAGGGCAGCATTCTCGGACCGGGTGGATTCCGTATAGGCACTGAGCAGGAAGGCCTGGCGGCGGCGGGCGGCGAACCAGGCGGCGAACTTGTCCTCGTCGCCATAGAGTGCGTCCATCAGCAGCACGCCATGCACGCGATGATTGGCGCCGCCGCGTTCCAGCGCATAGGCGGCCGGCAGGTAGCCGCCGCTATAGGCGACGATCGTCACCGGCGCCGTGTTGAACGCGCGACCGGCCAGGCGCTTGCCGTAGAGCCGCATCAACCGTTCCGCCGCTTCGTCGAGATAGGTCGCGAAGTGCCCGCCGCGCCAGAAATTGCCGGCGCTCGAATCGGCCGCATCGACAGCGAGCTGGGGCGCTACCAGCGCGACGTTCTGGCCCGACTCGGCGACCTGTCGCGGTACTCCCTGCCGGGCAATGACATCGCGCTCGAGTGTGGCTCCGTTGCCGTGAAGATAGAGGACGATCATCACCGGCCGCGCCGGATCGAAACCTTGCGGCAGGTAGAGCAACGAGCGCCGGTCGCTGTAGACCGTTTCCTCCCAATAGACGTCGCCGCGGCCGGTCGTGTGGCCGCGCCGCTTGCCGTCGCGCGCATCGAGGAAGGGCTTGGTCGACCCCGGCATGAAGCCGCGATAGGGGAAGGCCGAGGCGTTGAAGGCGACGAGCTCGATCTTCGCTTCTTTGAGCGACGGCGTGGGCGATGGCGGCGGCGCTTTGGGTGCAGCCTTGGGAGCGGCCACCTTGGCGGCGGCCGGCTTCACCGCCTGCTTCTTGGCAGGCTTCTTCTTCTGGGCGTGCGCGGCGGTTGGCATCAGCAGTGCCCCCAGTACCAGCAGCGCCCGCCGCTTCACGCCGCGGCGGGCCGCCCGCTTTGGAGCGGCATCAGCACGGAGAAGAACGTCGGCAGCGCGATCAGGTAGGCGACTGCGCCCACCAGCACGACGGCAGGCAGGCCGAAGCTGGTCGCCACGATCGGCACCAGGGCGGCGCCGATCACCGAGAAGCAGCCGTTGATGCCCCAGGCCCACAGGAACATGTGGTCCTTGCCCAGGCGGCCGAGCATCGTCATCGCCGTCGGCATGGGGAAGCCCATGAGGAATGCCGGCGGGAAGATGATCGCGAGACAGAGCACGATGCGCAGCGCGTAGGGCAGCGTGCCGATCCAGTCGAGCGCGTAGTCGATCGTGAAGGCATAGACCGCCAGGATCACGAAGATCGCCAGGAAGACCTTCGGCATGAAAGTGCGCGTCCGGTCGAGGAAACGCTCGGCGTAGAAGCTGCCGATGCCGGAGAAGACCAGCATGCCGGTAATCAGCACCGACGCCGACACGGTCGCATTGGAGAGCGCCAGGATGAAGTGAGAGATCATGCCCACCTCGACGATGATGTAGCCCAGCCCCAGGCAGAGGAAATAGATCATCGTGCCGAACTTGCCGGGATAGCGGCTGAAGATGGTGCGCCAGCCGAAGATCACCGGGAACAGGACCAGGGTGAGCGCAAAGACGGTCGCGATGCCGAGCGTCGCCCACACCAGCAAGTAGCCCCATTCGTCCTGCACTAGCTCGAGCCGGTCGGAGAACTTCAGCAGGTCCGGCACCTTGATATAGGCCGCGAAGTAAGGCTGGTGGTTGGTGAGCATGCGGGTGTCGAAGACGTATTCGTCGGCAACTTTCTGCCAGCCGCCGTCGATCAGGTAGTGCCAGGCCAGCCGGCCGAGCACCGTGGCGGGAATCTTGGGAACCGGCGGTGCGCCGTCGGCCTGTGTTTCCGCGGTGCCCGGAGCAGCCTCTGTCACTCCAGGCGGCGGCTTGTCGTTCGGCTCGCTCTCCGACGGCGCGGTCGGATCGGGCGGCTGGCCGGTGAAGAAGAACTGGTTGCGATAGTCGGCGAGGATCTGCGGCAGCGCGGCCGTATCGACCTTGATGCCGGGATAGTAGATCTCATCGAAGGACAATGCCTTGGTCTGGGCGTTGAGCTTGGCGATCTCCTCGGGCGTGAAACCGTTGCGCTTGTAGAGCACGGTCGTTGTCGAGAGGTAGGCCGAGACGACGTAGAATTCGTTGGCGATGTCCTTGCCGCCATCGACGTCGCGCGCCGCCGCCACCATCGTGGCGTAGAGCTTCAGCACCGACTTCGGCGGCTCTTCCTTGTTCCACAAAGTGACCGACAGGACGCCGTCGGGCTTCAACGCGCGCATGTAGGCGCTCATTGCCTCGCGCGTGTAGGAGTATTTCTCGACGATCGAGAAGCCACCGGGGCTCGACAGGCCGGCCGAGTCGGCGAGCGACAGATCGACCACGTCGTAGCGATTCTTGGTGTGCGCGACATAGAGCCGGCCGTCATAGTCGATGACGTTGATCTTGGGATTGTTCAGGATGTCGCCGGTGAAGTCGCGCAGATGCTTGTCCTCGCGGAACGCCGACAGCACCGCGGGATTGCCCTCGGCGACCGTCACCTTCTCCGACCCGGACTTCAGCGCCACCGCGGTGGAGATGCCGCCGCCGAACTGGACCACGAACGTCGTGGGGTCCTTCTTCAGCAGGTACGGATAGTACATCGGCAGATACTTGAAATAGGCCGTCTCGTCCGCCGGCAGGTCCTTGATGATGCCGGAGGGGCCTTCCGAATCGATGTAGAGGCCGAGGTAGGCGTTTGACGGCATCTTGGGCAGGTTGAACGCGGCGTTGTCCGACAGGCCCGGCGCGAAATGCAGGTAGGAGCTCGAATAGACCTCGAGGTAGCCGAACGGCGAGGTCCGCTCGTAGGTGCGCTTGTTATCGGGGAACTTGCGGACGTAGGAGACGCCCTTGTAGTCCGACACCGCGAGCTTCGGGATGCCGAGCACCTGCGGCGCGATGTGGTGTGCGGCAGCCGCCAGGATCGCCACACCGACGATGGCGGCGATGCCGCGACGATCGCCCATGGCCACGAACCACAGGATGCCGCCGGCCAGCCAGAGCAGCAGCGGCGCCATGATGAGATCGCTGGGCCGCCACCAATACATCGCGAGCAGGACGGCGAGGCCGCACAGGCCCGAACCGACAAGATCGGCGAAGTAGACGCGGTTGAAGGTCTTCTGTGCCTTCAGGAAGACCACGCCGAGATAGAGTGCGCCCGCCAGGAACGGCAGGAAGTAGAGCACGAAGTTGGCGAACAGCCGCCACTTCTGCATCGGGTCGGAGATCAGGAAGATGGCGTTGAACGGCACCTGCTGGGCCGCGAGGTTGCACACCACCATCAGCGGACCGAAGGCCAGCAGCGCGCCCTTGATCGCGCCGACCCAGTGGCGCTCGAACCAGCTCTTGCCCACGCACATGACCGCGCTTGTAAGGCCGAAGCCGAACATGGCGAGGCTCACCACCAGTGAACCGAAATGCGCCCAGCTTCCCACCGAGAAGACGCGCATGATGCCGATCTGCAGCGCGATGATGCTGCCGGCGACCAGGCCTACAGACAGATAGAAGGCAAGCGAGGGGCGATGGTCGAGATCGACCGCGACGGTCAAGGGGGCTCTCCGTTGTTGTTGGATCGCTTTGTGCGATCTTCAGAGGGGGCTCGTTGGGGGCCCGAAGTCCATGTCACCCGGTGCAGACCGAAGCGAGGAACCTGTGTCGGTCCCTCGCTCCGTCCGGACGACAATATTGCCTGCTAGCGGTTGTGCGTACCGACGATCTTGTCGCCTTCGAGCTTGGTGAAGGGCACGAAGGGCACGATCTTGCCGCCGTAGATGTCTTCGCGGCTCGTGGTGATCGAACCGTCGGCACCCTGGGTCTTGGTCACCTTGAGCACGCGCTGTGCGCCCGGCGGACCGACCGGGATGACCATCACACCGCCCGACTTGAGCTGCTTCAACAGCGGCGGCGGCACGTGGTCGATGCCGGTGGTCACGATGATCTTGTCGAACGGCGCAGCCTCTTCCCAGCCGTAGTAGCCGTCGGCGTGCTTGGTCTTGATGTGCTTGAACTCGGTGTAGCCCTTGTCGATCAACTTGTCGTAGAGGGCGCGCGTGCGCTGGGCGAGCGGCGCGATGATTTCAATCGTGTAGGTGTTCTCGGTCAGGTTGGCGAGGTAGGCCGACTGGACGCCCGAGCCGGTGCCGATCTCCAGCACCTTCTCGCCGCGATTCACGTCGATGACGTTGGTCATGCGGCCCTGGATGTGCGGGCCAGACATGGTGACGCCATAGCCGATGTCGAGAAAGTTGTGCTCGTAGGCCCGCTTGTGGATCGCCGGGTTGATCGAGGCGAACTCTTCGCGTGGCGTGAGCAGGAAGGCGCGGCTGGTCTTGGCGTCCCAGATGTCCTTGTTGCGCAGGAGGGCCTGGAAGCGGTCCCAGCGCTGACCGAGAAACACCGGATCTTCTCCGCGGGCCTTGCCCCAGGCGATGAAATTGTCGCGGGTGTCGGTCGGCGGGTTGAGATCCCAGCTATACGGCTTGATCGTTGCGGCAATGGCCGGGGCGGCCAGCACACTGGCGGCGGCAACGGCCACCGAACCGGAGACAAAAGTGCGCCTCTTCAAGATATCCTCCTTGGCACGGACCCCAGGCGTGAGGGGGACGAACCGCCGGAAGAGCCCGGCGAATCGGGGGCAGCCGCACAGCCGACTAGATACGGGAATTGTGGCAGATTTGCCAGCGCGGCCGCACCAGCGAACGGCCAACTCCCTGAAATCACAAGGAAGAATTCGGGAAGGTCAGGCGAGACGCTCCAGTTAACGACGCCGTCATCCACCGTGTCGCGGCCGTCAATCACCACACCGACTCCTTCGGCCACCGACTCACGCGCAATCGCAAAGCCGATGCGGCGACGTCACGTGTACTTTCTGACGTCGTCGATCACCTTGCCGTCGTTCGGCAGGCTGCCCGGCTTGGCGAACTCGACCTTGCCGCCGACCTTGCAGACGGTGCGGATGGTGCCTTCCAGCGCCTTTTCGAGATCGGCCGACGATTGCGGGGCTTCGACCTTGAGCGTCATGACGTCGGCCTGGTTGACCCAGTCGATCACCAGCCGCAGGCGGCCGAGACCGGGATGCTTCTTGGCGATTTCGGCGATCTGCTCGGGGTCGACGAACATGCCGCGCACCTTGGTCCGCTGGTCGGCGCGGCCCATCCAGCCCTTGATACGCATGTTGGTGCGCCCACAGGGGCTGGCGCCCGCTAAGACAGCCGACATGTCGCCAGTGCCGAAGCGGATCAGCGGATAGGCGCGGTTGAACGAGGTCACCACGACCTCGCCGACATCGCCCTCGGGCACGGGATCGCCGGTGCCGGGGCGCACGATCTCCACGATCACGCCTTCGTCGACGACCATCCCTTCGACCGCACCGCCGGGGCCGGCGGACTCGTAGGCGATGGTGCCGAGATCGGCCGTGCCGTAGCTCTGCAGGCAGGTCATGCCCTTGTCCCGGAACATCTGGCGCAGGGACGGCGGCAGCGCCTCGGCGCCGACGAAGGCGTGCTTCAGGGAGGAGATGTCCTTGCCCAGCTCAACTGCCTTCTCGATCAGGATCTTGAGGAACGACGGCGTGCCGACATAACCGGTCGGCCGGATCGCCGCGATGGCGTCGAGCTGCAGCTCGGTATTGCCGACGCCGCCCGGTACGACGGCGCAGCCTAATGCCCGCGCCGCCGACTCCATCATCATGCCGGCCGGCGTCAGGTGATAGGCGAAGGTGTTGTAGACAATGTCGCCCGGCCGGAAGCCGCAGGCATACATCGCTCGCGCGCCGCGGAAATAGTCGGGCTCGTCGGTGTCGATCTCGAAGATCGGACCAGGTGACATGAAGACATGGCGCACCTTGCTCATGGGCACGGTGATCAGGCCGCCCATCGGCGGGGTCTTCTTCTGCACCTCACCCAGCATCGACTTGCGCAGGACGGGCAGCTTGGCGAGCGCGGCACGAGAGGTCACTGATTCGGGATCGACGTCCTTCAGCCATTCGGAGAAGAACGGGGCATTGGACTTGGCATGGGCAATCTGCTGCGGCAGGGCCTGCATCAATGCCTTCTCGCGTGCCTCGGGGGTCCTGGTCTCCAACGTGTCGTAGTGCGGCGACATGCGTTTCTCCCGTTGCCATGCTGGCTTGGAGCGAACGGTAGAGCCCCCCTCCCGACCTTGCAACGCCAGGCCCATCGCATAATATCAGAGCTCGAATATTATGGAGCCACCATGTCGTCCGTCCGCATCGCCTACGAGACCTTCCAGAAGACCGCACCGTCGGCCCAGGCCGCCCTGCTCGCCATGGGCAAGGCCGCCGACGAGGCAGGGCTCGACAAGACGATCGTCGAACTCGTGAAACTGCGCGTCTCGCAGATCAACAACTGCGCTTTCTGCCTGCAGATCCATCTCAACGTCTCGCGCCGGCTGGGCCTGCCGCAGGAGAAGCTCGACCTGGTCGCGACCTGGCACGAGGCCGGCATCTTCTCGGAGCGCGAGTGCGCGGCGCTGGCCTGGGCGGAAACCCTGACGCGGCTCTCCGACAAGACAGTATCCGACGAGGCCTACGATGCCGTGCGCCGCCACTTCAGCGAAAGCGAGACCATCTTCCTCAGCACGGCGGTCGCCACCATCAATGCCTGGAACCGGCTGGGTGCCGCTTTCCGCTTCGCCCCGCCGATCCTGAAGGCCGCGGCAGCGACCAAGGCAGCTTAAGTCTTCATCGCCCGCCGCCGAAGCGCGACAACGCCATTTCCCTTGGCATCGGCTATAATGGATTAGGCGCACGTGTCGTCACGCCAGAACGCAAGAGGGGGAGAATCCATTGTCTACCGATACCGCTGCCGCTATCGCGCACCTCCGTCAGGCCTTCACGGAAAAGCCGGCAGCGGCCCGCAAGCCCAACGCCTTCGCCACGGCGACCTGGACAGGGGGCCTGCGCTGCGAGATTGCCGGCCCGGCAAGCGAGCGTACTGTTACGGACATGCCCCCGGCGCTCGGCGGCCAGGGCGAAGGCGCCAATCCAGGCTGGCTGATGCGTGCGTCGCTGGCGTCGTGCGCGGCAACGGTCATCGCCATGAAGTCGGCGATGCGCGGCATCACCTTGGACACGCTGCAAGTCCGCGTCGACAGCGAGAGCGATTCGCGTGGACTGGTCGGCATCGACGGCGTGTCGATGGCGATGGATAATCTGCGCATAAACGTGCGCATTGCTGCAAAAGGCGTCGACCCGGCGATCCTGCGAGAGCTGGCGACAGCGGCAGCGACCACCTCGCCGGTCAGCGCAACCCTCTGCGCTTCTCCCGCGATCGCGCTGGATGTGACGGTCGAATAACGGTCTCGGCCCTTACCGGCCAAGTAATTGCCGGCAGTAGCCGGAACCGGCGATGGTCGAAACATGTGGACCACCATCGCCGTTCCCCTGGCCTTTGCCGTCGTCGCCATCATTCACCTGCTGCCGATCGCGCCAGTCTTCGCGCCGGAGATGCTGTCGCGCCTCTATAGCGTCGCGCCGACCGACACCACGCTGCTGGTGCTGATGCGCCATCGCGCGCTTCTGCTGGCGCTGGTCGGCATCCTCTGCCTCTGGGCGAGCTGGTCGCCGTCGGTACGGCCGGCGGCGCTCGTAGCAGCCGCGATCAACATCGCGGGGTTCCTGGGCTTCTACGTCCTCTACGGCACTCCGGCCGGTGCCTTGCGCACCATCGCCCTCGCCGATCTCGCGGCAATCCCGCCGCTCGTCTACGCCGCCTGGAAGACTTTCACGCGCGCCTAAAGCCAGCGCTTGCGGCGACGATAGTGTTTGACGTCGCGGAAGGAGCGACGCCCCTCGCCGCCGATGCCGAGGTAGAACTCCTTTACGTCCTCGTTCTCGCGCAAGGACGCGGCGTCGCCGTCGAGCACGACCCGGCCGTTTTCCAGGATGTAGCCATAATGGGCGAAGCGTAGGGCCACGTTCGTGTTCTGCTCGGCCAGCAGGATCGAGACCTTTTCCTTCTCGTTGAGGTTCTTCACGATCTCGAAGATCTCCTCCACGAGCTGCGGCGCCAGCCCCATCGACGGTTCGTCGAGCAGGATGGTGTTGGGCCGGCTCATCAGGGCACGCCCAATGGCCGTCATCTGTTGCTCGCCGCCCGACGTGTAGCCGGCAAGGCTCGAGCGACGGACCTTCAATCGCGGGAAATAGTGGTAGACCTTTTCGAGGTCGTCGGCGATTTGCCGCCGCTTGCTGCCGTGAATGAACGCTCCGGTCAGCAGGTTCTCCTCGACGGTGAGGTGGCCGAAGCAATGACGGCCCTCCATCACCTGAATGACGCCACGACGCACCAGATCGTTGGGCGAGAGCCCGTCCACCCGCTCGCCGCGGCAACGAACCTGCCCCTTCGTGACCTCGCCACGCTCGGTCAACAGCAGGTTCGAGATCGCCTTGAGCGTTGTCGACTTGCCGGCGCCATTGCCGCCGAGCAGCGCCACGATGCCGCCTTCCGGCACCGACAGCGACACACCCTTCAGCACCAGGATCACGTGATTGTAGATGACCTCGATATTGGCCACGTCGATGACGTTAGCCGGCGCGACCATTGCCCCTTCCTCCCCCGCCGAGCGGGGGAGGGGGTTCGATGTGCCGGAAGAGGCCGACATCGACAGCTCAGTTCTCCTTCGAGCAGTCGCGGATCGGCAGCTTCTTCTCTTCCGCGTACTTCTTCGCCGCCGCCTCGACCATCGGCTTGATGACCTTGTCGTCGGATTCGTACCACTCGCTCACCACGTTCCACTTGGTGCCGTCCCATTGCTGGATACGGCCCGCGCGTGTGCCCTCGTGATCCGAGCAGCTCACCTTTATGGGCTTCATCACCCCCTCGAAGCCCAGTTCCTTGACGCGATCGGCGGAGATTTCGAGATTCTCGATGCCCCAGCGGACCTGCTCGCCGGTGAGCGGCTTGTTGCCGAACTTGGTCTGCGCCTTGCGGATCGACTCGACGCCCAGCATGCCGTTCACGAGACCGCGGATGTAGAGCACCTCGCCGGTCTCGTCCCACTTCGCCGAGCCGAGGCCCTTGTCGTAGAGGTACTTCTTCAAGTCTTTGTGCACGGCGAACTGGCCGGCACCGTGCTGAAGCATGGCGGCATTGTAGCCCTTGGCGCCGCCTTCGGCCGGACGCACATCGGGTTCGGCGCCCGACCACCACACGCCGTACATCTTGTCGCGCGGGAAGCCGACGGCAGCCGCTTCCTTGATCGCCGTCGAGTTCATGACACCCCAGCCCCACAGCAGGACATAGTCCGGCCGGTTCTGGCGGATTTGCAGCCAGGTCGCTTTCTGTTCGACGCCAGGATGCGTGACCGGCATCGGCGTGAAGGAGAAGCCATGCATCTTGGCGCGCTCTTCGAGGAGCGCGATCGGCTCCTTGCCGTAGGGCGAGTCGTGATAGACCAGCACGATCTTCTTGCCCTTGAGCTTGTCGAAGCCGCCTTCTTTCTTGGCGATGTGCTGCATGATGATGTCGGCGGCCGACCAGTAGGTGCCGAGCAGCGGGAAGTTCCACTGGAACACGCTGCCGTCGCGGCTCTCCGAACGGCCGTACCCCATCGAGATGATCGGGATCTTGTCGATCGGCGCCTTCTCGGTGAGTGCGAAGGTGATGCCGGTGCTGAGCGGCGCGACGTAGGCCGTTCCGGTCGGGCCCTTGTTCTTCAGGCGCTCGTAGCACTCCACACCGCGATCGGTGGCGTAGGCGGTATCGCATTCCTCGTAGTTCAGCTTGACGCCGTTGATGCCACCGTCGCGGGCATTGATCAGCGCATAGTAGTCGGCAATTCCGTTCGCGAACGGAATGCCGTTCGGTGCATAGGCGCCCGTGCGGTAGATCAATCCGGCGAGATACTGTTCGTTCTGCGCCCATGCGGCGTTGGGGATGGACGCTGTTGCGACGAAACCTGCCGCAACCGCGACCGCACCCAGAAGCGCTGCCTTTCCTAGCCTCATCGTTTCCTCCTTTGATTGTTGGGTCGATCCTTCCCCGGGCAACCCTTGGTTTAAAGCCTAGTTGATCAGTGCGGGAACGGCCAGAGCCGCAGCTTCTCCTTGGCCACCGCCCAGAGCCGGGCCAGGCCGTGCGGTTCGACGATCAGGAAGAAGACGATCATCGCACCGAACACCATGAACTCCAGATGACCGATCAGGGCGACCGACATCTTGATGCCGAGCCAGCCCGGGAGCTGATTGAGCACGATCGGGACCAGAATGATGAAGGCCGCCCCCAGGAAACTGCCGAGCAGCGAGCCCAGACCACCGATGATGACCATGAACAGGAGCTGGAAGGAGCGGTTGATGTCGAACGCCAACGGCTCCCAGGCGCCGAGCCGCAGGAAGGCCCACATGGCGCCCGCAATGCCGATGAAGAACGAGCTGACCGCGAAGGCCGAGAGCTTGGTGCGCAGGGGCCGGAAGCCGATGATTTCGGCCGCAATATCCATGTCGCGGATCGCCATCCACGACCGGCCGATATGGCCGCGCACCAGGTTCTTGGCGACCAGGGTCGCCACGACCACGAAGGCCAGGACGAAGAGATAGCGTTCGACCGGCGTGTCGATCTTCCAGCCGAACACGCTGGTCTCGCCGACCGCCACCGAGCCGGACGGCGTGTAGTTGGTCAGCCACTTCACGCGCGCGAACAGCCAGTCGAGGAAGAACTGGGAGGCGAGAGTGGCTACCGCGAGATAGAAGCCCTTGATGCGAAGCGACGGGATGCCGAACAGGATGCCGACGGCCGCCGCCATCAGGCCGCCGAACAAAAAGACGACGATGAGATTGTTGGCCTCCGGCACGCGGAGCCAGAGGTTGTAGGCCGCATAGGCGCCGACGGCCATGAAGCCGCCCGTTCCCAAGGACACCTGGCCGCAATAGCCGACCAGGATGTTCAGGCCGACTGCCGCCAGCGACAGGATCAGGAACGGGATCAGGATTTCGGTGTAGAGGTACTGGCTCGCAAACAGCGGCACGACCAGGAAAGCCGCCAGCACGACGGCAATCACGAAAATCCGATCCTGCACGATCGGGAAGATCTGCTGATCGGCGTCGTAGCTGGTTTTGAACTGGCCGGCCTCGCGGTAAAGCATGTCGGACCCGCCCTTCTAAACGCGCTCGATGATGCGCTCGCCGAACAGGCCCTGCGGCCGGAACAGCAGGAAGACCAGGGCGAGCACGTAAGCGAACCAGTTCTCGATGCCGCCGCCGGCAAGGTCGAAGGTCCTGACCAGAATGGGCGCCAGGAAGACCTCCGAGAGCTTCTCGCCAGCCCCGATGATCAGGCCGCCGACGATGGCACCCGGCACCGAGGTGAAGCCGCCCAGGATCAGCACGGGCAGCGCCTTGAGCGCGATCAGCGAGATCGAGAACTGCACGCCGAGCTTGGCTCCCCAGATCAGGCCGGCAGCAAGCGCCACCAGACCCGATACCGTCCAGACAATCAGCCAGATCGTGTTGAGCGGGATGCCGACCGATTGGGCGGCGGCATGGTCGTCGGCGACGGCACGCAGGGCGCGGCCGACGCGCGTCTTCTGGAAGAAGATCGCCAGCACGACGACGAGTGCCGCGGCGATGCCCGCCGCGACGAGGTCGCCGGGGTCGATCAGCAGGCCACCCTCGAAGATGCCCTCGAACAGGAAGATGGGATCCTTCGGCAGGCCGAGATGGATGGAATAGACATCGCTGCCCCATAGCGTCTGGCCGAACCCATCCAGAAAGTAGGTAATGCCGAGCGTCGCCATGAACAGGATGATGCCTTCCTGGTTCACCAGATGGCGCAGCACCAGCCGCTCGATGGCATAGGCCAGCAAGCCCATGATCGCCGCCGTCGCGGCGATGGCCAGCCACAGCGGCCAGGCGCCCTGGCCATAGACATAGGCCGCGCCACCGCCGACCAGCGCGCCGAACAACGCCAGAAGCTGCAGCTTGCGCCGCTCGGTTGGCCCACTGCCTCGTGCGACGTATTCACGCCAGGCCCACCAGCCGATCAGAGCCAGCGCGACACCCAGGACGGCCGCAGCGGCCACGAACTGACCGAGGAAGACTTCCTTGTTGTCGATGGCGCCGGCCAGCCGTGCGATGGTCAGCGCCGCGAACAGCACCATGGCGCCCTGGGCGAAGTTGAAGACGCCGGAAGCCTTGAAGATCAGCACGAAGCCCAACGCGACCAGCGAATAGAGCACGCCGGTCAGGAGGCCGCCGATCAGGGTTTCGAGGAAGGGGCCCAGCATGCTCGCTCCGCTCAGTGGCTGACGCCGAGATAGGCGTCGACGACGGCCTGGTCGTTCTTCACCGCGTCGGGCACGCCGTCGCCGATCTTCTTGCCGTAGTCGAGCACGACGACACGGTCCGAAATGTCCATGACCACACCCATGTCGTGCTCGATCAGGCAGATCGTCGTGCCGAACTCGTCGTTCACGTCGAGGATGAAGCGGCACATGTCCTGCTTCTCCTCGATGTTCATGCCGGCCATCGGCTCGTCGAGCAGCAGCAGCTCGGGCTGGGCGGCGAGCGCGCGACCGAGTTCGACGCGCTTCTGCAGGCCGTAGGGCAGCCGGCCGACCGGCACCTTGCGGATATGCTGGATCTCGAGGAAGTCGATGATTTCCTCGACAGCCTTGCGGTGCTCGATCTCTTCGCGCCGCGCCGGACCGAAGTGAAGTGCCTGCCAGAACAGGCCGGTCTTCATGCGCAGGTTGCGGCCGGTCATGATGTTGTCGAGCGTCGACATGCCCTTGAACAGAGCGATGTTCTGGAAGGTTCGCGCGATACCCTGCTCTGCCGCCTCGTGTGGCCGCATCCGGCTGCGCCGCACGCCCTTGTAGGTGATGGCGCCCTGCTGCGGGTGATAGAAGCCGTTGATGCAGTTCAGCATCGACGACTTGCCGGCACCGTTGGGGCCGATGATGGCGCGTATCTCGCCCTTCCTGATGTCGAAGCTGATGTCGGTCAGCGCCTTCACGCCACCGAACGACAGGCTGATATTCTCGACCGACAGCAGCACCTCGGTGAAGGAACGCATGCGCTCGGCCATCGGCGTCAGCCTGCCTTCCTGAGTGCCGGATGCGGGGCGAGGTCGCGGATCGCGACATCGCCTTCGATCCTGCCCTTGCGGCCGTCCTCGAAGGTGACGTCGACGGCGATATGGGCGGAGCTGGCCGTGCCGTAGAGGGCATCGACCAGCGTCCTGTAGCGTTCGCCGATGAAGCCGCGCCGCACCTTGTTGGTGCGCGTCAGTTCCCCGTCGTCGGCTTCGAGCGCCTTGTGCAGGATCAGGAAGCGGCGGATCTGCGCGCCGGCCATCCGCGGATCGGCGGCGAGGTCGCGGTTCACCTGTTCGATTTCGCCCTGGATCAGATCGTAGACCTCGGGCCTTGCCGCCAGCTCCTGGTAGCTCGCATAGGCGATATTGCGCCGCTCCGCCCAGTCGCCGACGGCGATCATGTCGATATTGACGAAGGCGGCGACAAAGTCGCGGCCGTCGCCGAACGCCACCGCCTCGTTGATGTGCGCAAAGAACTTCAGCTTGTTCTCGATGTATTTCGGCGCGAACAGCGTGCCGTCGTTGAGCTTCCCGACGTCCTTGGCGCGATCGATGATGCGCAGATGGCCGCGTTCGTCGAGGTAACCGGCATCGCCGGTATGCACCCAGCCGTCTGCGGTCTTGGTGTCGTTGGTCGCCTCGGGATTCTTGAAATATTCCTTGAACACACCGGGGCTGCGGTAGAGCACCTCGCCCGACTCAGCGATCCTGAGCTCGACCTTGGAAACCGGCTTGCCGACCGTTTCGGGGAAGACCTCGCCGTTGGGGTGGATGGTGACGAACACCGAGGCTTCGGTCTGGCCGTAGAGCTGCTTCATGTTCACGCCGAGCGCGCGATAGAAGTTGAAGATCTCCGGTCCGACGGCTTCGCCCGCGGTATAGGCCACGCGTACGCGGCTCATGCCCAGCGTATTCTTGAGCGGACCGTAGATCAGCAGGTTGCCCAGCCCATAGAGAAGCCGGTCGCCGATCGAGACCGACCGGCCATCGAGCAACGCCGGACCGACGCGGCGTGCCACGCCCATGAAGAACTGGAACAGGCGGCGCTTGATCAAGCCCGCATCTTCCATGCGGATCGTGACCTGGGTGATCAGGTTCTCCAGCACGCGGGGCGGGGCAAAGTAATAGGTCGGCCCGATCTCCCGCAGGTCGGTCATCACCGTCGAGGCCGATTCGGGGCAATTCACGACCAGCCCGACCACATAGCCCTGCGCATAGGAGAAGATGTGATCGCCGACCCAGGCCATCGGCAGATAGGAGAGCAACTCGTCGCCGGCCTTGAGACCGTCGAAGGCCGCCCCCGCCTCGGCTGCCCAGACGAGATTGTCGTAGCTCAGCACCGCGCCCTTCGGCCGGCCCGTGGTGCCCGAGGTGTAGAGCATGATGGCATCGTCGCTGCCCTTGCCCTGGGCAACCTCGGCCGAAACCGTGTCGGGGGTAGCCGCCAACCGCTTCTCGCCGCGCGCCTGCACGTCGGCATAGGACAGCAGCCCCTCGTAGTGCCGCATGCCGCGCGGATCGTTGTAGAGAATGGTCTGTAACGACGGCACTTTCTTCTGGATCTCCAGAAGCTTGTCGACCTGCTCCTGGTTCTCGGCCAGGGCATAACGGGCACCGGCATGCTCGACGACGTAGGCCAGTTCGTCGGCGACCGAGTCCTGGTAGACCGGCACCGGCACGCCGCCCAGCGACTGCGCCGCGCACATCGACCAGTAGAGGCTCGGCCGGTTGTCGCCGGCCACGATCAGCCGATCCCCCCGCCGGAAGCCCAGGTCGGCGAGGCCGGCGGCCAGCAGGCGCACCTGGGCTGCGACATGGGCCCAGTCATAGGTCTGCCAGATGCCGTATTCCTTTTCCCGGTAGGCGGGCCGGTTGCCGCGCGTCTTTGCAAGCTCCGCCAGCAGTTTGGGGAACGTGTCTCGAGGCTCGGTCCGGGCAATGGCCCTTTCGGCGGTCATTCCCTGCAGCACTCCCACACGGCCTGCCGTTCGTCTCGTTGTGCGGCAGTTCCGTCAGGCAGATAGCCACAGGCAATTCGTGCTGGTCAAGCCAGCCTGAGCTTCAAGGTGAAGACGGCGCCCCCGCCGGGCCGGTCGTCCACCGAGATGCTGCCTTCGTGGGCCGCCGCCACGCGCGCGACGATGGCGAGGCCCAGCCCGCGGCTGTCGGCCTTGGCGCGATCGCGGCGCCAGAAACGTGCAAAGATCGACTGCCGCTCCGCCTGCGGCACGCCTGGGCCAGTGTCCAGCACGCGCACGGTGCCGTCGGCCGCCACGTCGACCTCGATCGAGCCGCCGCGCGGCGTGTGGCGGATGGCATTCTCGACAAGGTTGCGCACGGCCCGGAACAACGCCTCGGCGTGGCCGCGCACCCAGACCGGCTCTTCGACGCCGGTCAGCGCGATCGCCTTGTCGCTGCCGACTGCAAGTGGCGCCATGAAGCCCACGGCATCGGCGCAAACGGCGTGGATGTCCGCCGTCGAGTCGGCGCGTACGACGAAGCTTTCGAGTTCGGCGATGTCGAGAACCTGGTTCACGGTGCGCGTCATGTTGACGATATCGGTCTGCAGCGACTGCCGCAGCGGTCCTTCGTCCATGGAGTCGACCCGGGCGCGCATGATGGCAAGCGGCGTTCTGAGCTCGTGCGCCATATCGGCCGTGAACTCCCGCTGTGCGCGGAAGCCCGCTTCCAGCCGCTCCAGCGCCTGATTGACGGCATGGACCAGCGGCACGATCTCGGCCGGCATGGAAGCTTCCGACAAGCGGACATCTGTGCTGGTCGGTCCGATCGCCGCTGCTGTCGTCGAGGCTTGACGCACCGGCTCGAGCGCCCGCCGAAAGATCAGAATGTCGATCAAGAGAAGCAGCAGCAGGATCGGAAAGGTAATCCAGGCGACGCGCGGAATGAACGAGTGGACGATGTCGTCGATGATGACATCGCGATGCGTGAGGTCCTGGCCGACTTGAATCCAGTAGAGTCGCTCGCCGACCGCGCGAGGAACGCTGACGCCGAACAGTACGGCGCCGCCGCTGCGCCGCCGGCTGAACCATTCGCTCGACGAAGGATCGATCGAGGCGAATAGCGGCCGGTCGTCGCGCCTGGAGGAAAAGAGCACCTTTCCGTCGGCATCGAGCACTGCGTAGGAATAGAGCGCATACTCGCCGGAATAGAGCGGCATCGCCTCGGCCGGGATTTCGAGCTGCGTGGCGCCGCTCGGCGTCGGCCGCAGGAAACTGCCGATGGTGAGCGCCTGGCTGCGCAGCGCGTCACGGTGAAGGTTGTTGGCAGCCTGGTTCAGAAGCCAGTAGAGCGCCAGCGGCATCAGGATCGAGGTCAAGCCGACCGTGACGACATGCAGCGCGACGACACGGGAGATGATCGAGCGGAAGCGATTCACCCGGTCTTGTCCTCGGTGAGCAGGTAGCCGACGCCTCTTACCGTATGGACCCGCACGTTGGCGCCGCAATCCGCCAGCATCTTGCGCAGTCGATGGACATAGACCTCGACGGCATTGGACCCGACATCGCCCGACAGGCCAAAGAGCTGATCCTCGAACAGGCGCTTGGGCGCCACGTTGCCGCCGCGCCGCAGCAGGATCTCCAGAACCGCCGTCTCTCGCGCTGGAAAGGATCGCACGGTGCCGTCGACCAGGATCTGCCGCCCTTCGGTATCGAGGGAGACATTGCCGAAGGTGAGTCTGCGCCCCAGCATGTTGCCGGGGCGGCGCAACAGCGCCTGCAGCCGGGCTACAAGCTCCTCCATGGCAAAGGGCTTTACGAGATAGTCGTCTGCCCCAGCCCTCAGTCCGTTGACCCGGTCGGAAACGCCGTCGCGTGCCGTCAGCACAAGGACTGGTGTCGAATCGCCGCGGCCACGCATGCCGCGCAACAGAGAGAGCCCGTCTTCGTCCGGCAGGCCGAGGTCGAGTACGACCGCCGCGTAGTGCATGGCAGCGAGTGCATGCGCCGCATCGCCGGCATTATCTACGGTATCGGCCGAGAAACCGTTGCGCGCCAGCCCCTTGACCAGCAGCGCAACCAGTTCGGCATTGTCCTCGACAAGAAGGACTCTCACGGCAACGCCCTCCCGGAGCGGGGATTACATTAGTTTGACTTTAGCACGACGGCTGCCGGTGGCGCTTCGACCTTGTCGACAACCGTCAGGTGCACGTAATGCGCACTGGTTAGGGTCGCTCATCATGACCGCTCCGACCGACCTTTCCCTGATCGCCCGTCTGCGCCGCAACCGTCTCTGGTTTGCCGGTGCCGGTGCCGGTATCGCCGGGCTGACGTTGGCCGCAGTCGGGACATTCGACACGCAGCCGAGCAATGCCCTGGCACGCCCCGCAACGGTCGTCGAGGCCGATGGCGCGTTCCGCCCGAGCGAGACACAGTGGTCCGGCCTCCGCTTCGAGACGGTAAAGCAGGTGGCCTTCCGAGAGGAGCGTGCGACCGACGGCAAGATCGGCATCAATGAGGACACCACGACGCCGGTCTTCTCGCCCTACTCCGGTCGCGTCACGCGCCTGATCGCCAAGCCCGGCGACCACGTCGAACGTGGCGCCCCGCTGTTCGCCATCGAGGCGAGCGAGTTCGTACAAGGCCAGAACGATCTCGTGACCGCCGTCGCCGGCGTCGAAAAGGCGCGCTCAAAGCTGGCTCTCGCGCAGATGGCCGAAAAGCGTCAGAAGGAACTCCTGTCGATCCGAGGCGGCGCGCTGAAGGACCTTGAACAGGCCCAGTCCGACCTCGTCGCAGCGCAGGGCGATCTCAGGTCGGCCGATATCGCGCTCGCCGCCGTGCGCAACCGTCTGCGCATCCTTGGCCGCTCCGATGCCGAGATCGAGCAACTCGAAAAGGTAGACCGCATCGGCGCCGAGACCATCGTGTCCGCCCCAATCGAGGGCACCGTGATCCAGCGCAAGATCGGCCTCGGCCAGTACATCAATGCCGGCGCGACCGATCCTGTGTTCAACATCGGCGACCTCTCGAAAGTCTGGCTAATCGCCAATGTCCGCGAATCCGACGCGCCGCGGATGAAGGTCGGCGCGCCGGTCGAGGTATCCGTGCTGGCCTATCCGGGCCGGACCTTCAATGCGAAGTTGAGCTACGTCGCGCCGGCGCTCGACCCCAACACGCGCCGCCTTCCGGTACGCGCCGAGATCGCCAATGCGGATCGCGAGCTGATGCCCGAGATGTTCGCGAGCTTCCGTATCGTCACCGGCGTGCCTCAGACTATGCCGGCGGTGCCGCAGGAAGCCATCGTCTACGAAGGGGCCAATGCCCGCGTCTGGGTCGCTCGCCCCGAAGACAAATCCATCGTCTCCCGTCCCATCGAGGTCGGCACGACCGCCAACGGCTTCGTCGAAGTGCGCAAAGGGGTGCAGACCGGCGAAACCGTTGTGACGAGCGGTACACTATTCATCGATCGCGCGGCCAAGCGCGACTGACGGCCTGCCGGGCGCCGCCAGCCCCGGCACTTTCTCCAGCACGGCGATCATCCCATGCAATCCCTCATCGCCGCCGCCCTCAGGCAACGCATCCTGGTTGTCATCCTGAGCGGAGTGCTCGTAGTCGCCGGCCTGTTCGCCTATGCGCGGCTAAACATCGAGGCCTATCCCGACCCGGTGCCGCCGCTGGTGGACATCATCACGCAGAATCCTGGCCAGTCGTCGGAAGAGATCGAGCGCTACATCACGATCCCCATCGAGATCCAGATGGCGGGCCTTCCGTATATCCAGGCAATCCGCACCGTCTCCCTCTTTGGCCTCAGCGACGTCAAGGTGCAGTTCACCTATGACGTGACCTACCAGCAGGCCTCGCAGATGGTGATCAACCGTCTGTCGCAGCTCGGCCCATTGCCCAACGGCGCACAGCCTGTTCTCTCGCCGACCAGCCCGATCGGTGAAGTCTTCCGCTACCGCGTGGTCGGTCCACCCGGCTATTCGTCGGCCGATCTCAAGACCGTGCAGGACTGGATCCTGCAGCGCCGCTTCAAGGCGATCCCCGGCGTCATCGACGTTACCGGCTGGGGCGGCAGGACCAAGACCTACGACATCACTGTCGATCTCGACCGGCTGATGGCCTACGGCCTCACGCTGAAGCAGGTGCTCGACGGGCTGAACAACGCCAACATCAATGTCGGCGCGAACACCGTGAATATCGGTTCGCAGTCGGCGATCGTGCGCAGCGTCGGCCAGATCCGCTCGATGGACGATATCCGCAACACCATGTTGACGGTGCGCGATGGCGCGCCCGTGCTGGTTTCCGATGTCGCCACCGTCACGGTGGGCAACCAGCCACGGCTCGGCATCGCCGGCCAGAACGACGACAACGACATCATCCAGGGCATCGTGCTGATGCGGCGCGGCGCGGAAACCATGCCGACGCTGACCGGCGTGCTGGACGAGGTCGACAAGATCAACAACGGCAACATCCTGCCGCCAGGCGTCCGCATCGAACGCATCTACGACCGCAGCGCCCTGGTCGAGGTCACTACCCATACCGTGCTGCACAACATGGTGATGGGCGTTGTGCTCATCTTCCTGATCCAGTGGTTGTTCCTCGGCGACCTGCGCAGCGCCCTGATCGTCTCGGCCACCATTCCCTTCGCCCTGCTCTTCGCCGTGGTCATCCTCGTGCTGAGTGGCGAATCGGCCAACCTGCTGTCCATGGGCGCGATCGACTTCGGCATCATCGTCGATGCCACCGTGATCATGGTCGAGAACATCTTCCGCCACCTCGCCCAGGCAAGCCATGGCCCGGCGGTAAGTTACCGGCGCCCGACACCGGAAGGCCTCACCGGCAAGCTCGCAACGATCTTCCACGCCTCGAGCGAGGTAACGCAGGCGATCTTCTTCTCGGCTACGATCATCATCGCGGGCTTCCTGCCGCTGTTCACTCTGTCCGGCGTCGAGGGCCACATCTTTGGACCGATGGCACGCACCTATGCCTACGCGCTGCTGGGCGGTTTGATCGCCACCTTCACGGTCTCGCCCGCCCTTGCAGCACTCCTGCTGCCGGACAAGGTCGCTCACGCCGAGACGCGCGCCGTGCGTATGCTCAGCCATGGATATGCGAGACTGCGCGACGTCGCGCTGGCCAGCCGCCGCGTCACGCTGGCGGCCGGCCTCGGCGCCGGCGCGCTGGCCGTGCTGGCCGGCAGCACCATCGGGCTCGAATTCCTGCCCAAGCTCGAAGAAGGCAACATGTGGATTCGCGCCGTCATGCCGGCGTCGATCTCGCTCGAAGCTGGCAACGACTACGCCAACCGCATGCGCAAGCTGATCAAGAGCTTCCCCGAGGCGGAAACCGTCATCTCCCAGCACGGTCGCCCCGACGACGGCACCGACTCGACCGGCTTCTTCAATGCCGAGTTCTTCGTGCCGCTGAAGCCTCTCGACCGCTGGCGCAAGGGTGTCGACAAGGATGCCCTGATCGCCGAAATCAACGACGCCTTGCAGAAGGCCTTCCCCGGCGTGGAATTCACCTTTTCCCAGTACATCCAGGACAATGTCCAGGAAGCCGCGTCCGGCGTGAAGGGCGAGAACTCGGTCAAGATTTCCGGCAATGATCTCGAAACGCTGGCTAAGCTCGGAACCGAGATCAAGAACGTGCTGGCAACGGTGCCGGGCATCACCGACCTCGCCGTGTCGGCCTCGCTCGGCCAGCCGACGATCCGCATCGACATCGACCGCACCCGGGCCGCGCGCTACGGCCTCGCGCCCGGCGACATCAACGCAACCGTCCAGGCCGCCATCGGAGGCCAGACGGCCGGCGATGTCTACGAAGGCGGCAGCGACCGGCACTTCCCCATGGTCGTCCGCCTGGCGCCGAAATACCGGCAAAACCTCGAAGCGATCAAAAGCATCCAGATCGGCGTCCAGATCGGTAACGGCGTGACCCAGGTGCCGCTCAGCGAAGTTGCCAAAGTCGAGCTCGTTTCCGGCGCCTACTACATCTACCGCGAGCAGCAGGAACGCTACGTCCCGGTGAAGTTCAGCGTGCGCGGCCGCGACCTCGGTAGCGCCATCCTCGAGGCCCAGCAGAAGGTGGCCGAGCAGGTGAAGATCCCCGGCGGCTATCGCATCGAGTGGGTCGGCGAGTTCGGCAACCTCAAGAATGCCCTGCAGCGACTGGCCGTCGCCGTGCCGATCGCCATCGGCCTGATCGGCCTGCTGCTCTATATGAGCTTCGGCTCGTTCCGCGACACGCTGCTGGCGGCCAGCGCGATCCCCATGGCGCTGATCGGCGGGGTCCTCGGCCTCTTCGTGGTCGGCATGCCCTTCAGCATCTCCGCCGCCATCGGCTTCGTCGCGCTGTTCGGCATCGCCGCCATGAACGGCATCATGGTGCTGTCCTGCTTCAACCGCCTGATCGACGCCGGCCGCGACCGCGAGGTCGCGCTGCGCGAGACCTGCAGCGTGCAGCTGCGGCCGGTGCTGATGACGTGCGCCGCGGCGGCGGTCGGCTTGCTGCCCGCCGCCTTCTCGACGGCGATCGGCAGCCAGGTCCAGCGCCCGCTGGCGACCGTCGTCGTCGGCGGCACGCTGCTGGCGCCTCTGCTCTTCCTCACTGTCCTGCCGGCAGCCATCGGCCTCTTCTCGCGCCGACACCTGCCCGCCCCCAGCGAGGCCCCCCAAGCATCGGCCGCGGAGGCATCATGATGCGACGTCTCTTTCTCAAGGCATTTCCGGCCCTGGCCGTAACGACGGCGCTGGTCGCCTGCTCGGTCGGGCCCGATTTCGTGACGCCCGAAGGCCCGGGAACCCGCACCTATCTGCCCGACCAGAAGGCGGACCTGATCGCCGCCGGCATTCCGGGCGGCGAGGCGCAGCGCATCGTGCAGGGCATGGACATTCCCGGCCAGTGGTGGGGTGTGTTCCAGTCGCCACAGCTCAACAGCCTGATCGAACGTTCGCTGAGGGCAAATCCCGACATCCGGGCCGCCGCCGCATCGCTCAAGGTGGCGCAGTCGAATGCGCGGGCACAGCGGGCGACGCTGTTTCCGACGATCTCGGCGGGCTTCACCGGGTCACAAAATCAGACGGCGACCACTCTGCAATCGCCGCTCTCGGACCAGTCGTTGAATATTTTCGGTCTCTTCACGGCCGGACTGCAGATCACCTATGCCCTCGATATCTGGGGCGGCAACCGTCGCCAGATCGAGTCGCTCGATGCGCTTGCCGAAGCGCAGTGCTTCCAGCTCGAAGGCGCCTATCTGTCGCTCGCGTCCAATGTCGTTGCGGGTGCCATCCTCGAAGCCTCGTTGCGCGCCCAGGTCGAGGCGACCAAACGGATCATCGCCGCCCAACGCGAAACGCTGGGCATCCTGACGCAGCAATCCGGGCTCGGTGCCATTCCCGGCGCGGACGTCGCGACACAGCAGGCCGCCATGGCGCAATCGGAGGCCATCCTGCCGCCGCTACAGAAGGCGTTGGCGCAGCAGCGCAACCTGATGGCCAATCTCACCGGCCGGCTGCCCAGCAATCCGGTCGCGGAACGCTTCGAGCTCGGCGATCTCAAGCTGCCCGGCGAGTTGCCTCTCAGTCTTCCGTCCAAACTGGTGGAGCAGCGTCCCGACGTGCGCGCCGCCGAAGCCAGCCTGCACTCTGCCAGCGCACTGGTCGGCGTGGCGATCGCCAACCAGTTGCCGCAGGTCACGTTGAGCGCAGGCATCACGGCCAACTCCGTCAGCCTCGACACGCTGTTCGGGGCGGGCATCCCCGGAACGATAGCCGGGTTCAACATCGCGCAGACCGTGCTCGACGGCGGCGCGCTCTACGCCAAGAAGAAGGGCGCCAAGGCCGCACTGGAGCAGGCCGATGCGCAATACCAGTCGACCGTGCTGGCCGCCTTTCGCAACGTCGCCGACACGCTGAACGCGCTCGAATATGACGCCACAACGTTGAAGGCCGCCGTCGAGGCCGAACGCGCCGCCGCCACCAGCCTCAACATCGCCCGCAAGCGCCTGGAACTCGGCGATACGACCTACGTCTTCGTGCTGATCGCCGAACTCACCTATCAGCAGGCCATCCTGACGCGCATCCAGGCGCAGGCGGCGCGGCTCACCAACACGGCCGCCCTGTTCCAGGCACTGGGCGGCGGCTGGTGGAACCGCGATGTGGCCCTCGCCAACGAGCGCTCGAAGTGCCGCCCGCCGTCGGCGATACCGGCCAAGGCTCCATTGCAGGCTGCGCGCTAACCCGGCGCCTTCTCTCGGCGCCGCGTCCCGGCTACATCTGAGGTGTGAACCTCGACGACGAACTGATCGACCTTGGCGACCGCCGCCTGCGCGTGCGCCGCCTCTCGCCCGCCCAGGATGACGGGTTGGAACGCACCACGCTCGTCTTTCTGCACGAAGGCTTGGGCTGCATCGAGATGTGGCGCGACTTTCCGCAGAAACTCTGCGACGCCACGCGTTGCCGGGGCATCGTCTACGACCGCACCAGCTACGGCCGGTCGAGTCCCTGGCCGTCCGATCCGGGCGTCCGCTACATGGAGATCGAGGCCGACGACATTCTGCCGCGCCTGCTCGCGGCCCTGGCCGTCGACGACTGCGTGCTGGTCGGCCACAGCGACGGCGGCACGATTGCCTTGAACTACGCCGCCCGCGATCCCGAACCGCTGCGCGCCGTCGTGACCCTGGCCGCACATGCGATCAACGAGCCGGTCTGCGTCGCGGCAATCCGGAAGGCGCGCGAGGCCTTTGCCGCAGGCGACCTGCGTCAGCGGCTTTCCAAGTATCACGGAGACAACGTCGACCGCGCCTTCCATCTGTGGTCCGACGCCTGGGTGGCGCCGGGCTTCGAGCCGATGGACGCCAACGGCAGGCTGCCCGGCGTGCTGGTGCCCCTGCAGGCGGTCCAGGGCGAAGACGACGAGTATGGCAGCGAGCTGCAGCTCGGCATCATTGCCGGCAAGGTCGGCGGCTATTGCGAAACCAGGCTGGTCGCCGATTGCGGCCACAGCCCGCACCTGCAGCAGCCCAGCTACGTTCTTTCCGAAGTCGCCCGCTTCATCGCGCCCCTGGCGCTGGCGGGCTGATCCTCACAGTCGCTTCAGCTCGCTGGAGGCGGCCCAGTTCATCTCCGAGGTCGTGGGACAACGCGCCTGGGCAAGCTGGAACTGTTCGCGCGCCCTCTGCTTGTCGCCGCGACGCACCGCATCCATGCCGATGAAGAAGGCTGACGGACATTTGCCATTGCTGCGCTTGGCGGTTTCGTCGGACTCGGCAGCAACCTCAAGTTCGCCCGATGAGCCCTTGCCCAACAGGAAGCGCACGATCTGGCCGGGCCATTCGTTCAGGCTCTCGGCACCGACATCCCTCGCCAGCGCCGCCCGTGCGTCGCGCCGCGCGCGCACATGCGCGGCGTAGCGCCAGAGAAGCGGCGAAATCTTCGACTTGAGGGTCGGACGACCCTCCAGCGAGCCGTTGAAGTCGTCGGCAGCCTGCGCGTAGTTGCCGAGATTGAAGTTCGCATGGCCGCGGAAAAACAAGGCAGCGCGTCGCTCGCTGTCGCTCTTCGCATTGGCCAGGGCGGAGTCGAGCAGCCCCAAAGCGCGCGGAAAATCGGCGATCTGCATATAGACCTGGGCCTGGGCGACCATCAGCGAGGGATCGCCGGGCTTACGCGCCAGGGCACTGTCGAGCGTGCGCAGTGCCGCTGCACGGTCGCCGCCGCCTGCGAGACTCGGCATGGCCAGCGACATTACGACCTGCCAGTCCGAGGGCAGGACCCGGCCCATCTCGGCAATGTCCTTCTGGCTGTCCGCGTCGCGTCCGAGCCGGCTGAGCTGAAAGGCACGGATGCTCAGATACATCGAACGATCCAGGGCCGAGAGCTGCGAGGCCGACAGGATCTTGTTCAGCGAATCGAGCGTCGCATTCCGGCCCGCCGCAGCTGCCCCCGAACCCGACGAGCTGTCCGAAGGACCGCTGGAGGGAAACTCCCGCGACGACGGATCCCACGATTCAGTGGCATTGCGCTGCGCCACGGCCTCGCCAGATAGAGCGAGGACGATGGCGACGAGCCCGAACAGCTGCACCATTCGACGTTGCATGGCACCAATCTGGCACAAGGACCACCAGGCTGCATCCGCCGATTGCCTGTGCCGTTCCGTGCCCCTATTTTGCCATCCGTCCGCATAAAAACCGACCTCGCAGGAGTACGATATGGCCGCCGCCCATCCCAACAGCTTCAAGGCCCGCAAGACGCTGAAGGTCGGTAGTCGCAGCTACACCTATTTCAGCCTCAAGGCGGTCGAGAAGGAGGTCGGCGACCTCTCCCGCCTGCCCTTCTCGCTCCGCGTCCTGATGGAAAACCTGCTGCGCCATGAGGACGGCACGACGGTCAAGAAGGCCGACATCGCGGCATTCGCAGGCTGGCTGAAGAATGGTGGCAAGTCGACGAAGGAGATCAACTTCCGCCCCGCCCGCGTCCTGATGCAGGACTTCACCGGCGTGCCGGCCGTCGTCGATCTCGCAGCCATGCGCGATGCCATGGGCAAGCTGGGCGGCGATCCGACCAAGATCAACCCGCTGGTGCCGGTCGACCTCGTGATCGACCACTCGGTGATCGTCGACAATTTCGGCAACAGCTCGGCCTTCGGCGCCAACGTGAAGCTGGAATACGAACGTAACCTGGAGCGCTACCAGTTCCTGCGCTGGGGTGCGATGGCGTTCGACAACTTCCGCGTCGTGCCGCCGGGCACCGGCATCTGCCATCAGGTGAACCTGGAGTATCTGGCGCAGGTCGTGTGGACCAAGAAGGAAGGCAAGGAAACGATCGCCTATCCCGACACGCTGGTCGGCACCGACAGCCACACCACGATGGTGAACGGCCTCGCCGTGCTGGGATGGGGCGTCGGCGGCATCGAGGCCGAAGCCGCCATGCTCGGCCAGGCGCAGCCGATGGTCATCCCCGACGTCGTGGGCTTCAAGCTCACCGGCAAGCTGAAGGAAGGCGCGACCGCGACCGATCTCGTGCTGACCGTCACGCAGATGCTGCGCAAGAAGGGCGTGGTCAACAAGTTCGTCGAATTCTACGGCGAGGGCCTCGAAGACCTTCCGCTCGCCAACCGCGCGACCATCGCCAACATGGCGCCGGAGTACGGCGCGACCTGCGGCTTCTTCCCGGTCGACGAGATCACGCTCGGCTACCTCCGGACGACCAACCGCGGCCAGGCCGCCAAGCTCGTCGAGGCCTATGCCAAGAAGCAGGGCCTGTGGCGTTCCAAGAAGTCGCCCGAGCCGATCTTCACCGACACGCTGTCGCTCGACCTCGGCGACGTGGTGCCGAGCCTCGCCGGCCCGAAGCGCCCGCAGGACCGCGTGGCGCTGACCGATGCCGCCTCGCAGTTCGTCGCGAACATGGAGAAGGAATTCGACCGCAAGGACGACGGCAAGCGCGTCAAGTGCAAGGGTACCGACTACGACCTCGGCCACGGCGACGTGGTGATCGCGGCCATCACCTCCTGCACCAACACGTCGAACCCTTACGTCATGCTGGGTGCCGGCCTGATCGCGCGCAACGCGGTCAAGCTCGGCCTCAAGGTCAAGCCGTGGGTCAAGACCTCGCTGGCGCCGGGCTCGCAGGTCGTCACCGAATATCTCGATGCGTCGGGCCTGACGAAGGACCTGAACAAGATCGGCTTCAACCTGGTGGGCTACGGCTGCACGAGCTGCATCGGCAACTCCGGTCCGCTGCCCGATCCGGTCACCAAGGCGATTGGCGACGGCGACCTCGTCGTCAGCTCGGTGCTGTCGGGTAACCGCAACTTCGAGGGCCGCGTCAATCCGCTGACCCGCGCCAACTATCTCGCCTCGCCGATGCTGGTGGTGGTCTACGCGCTCGCCGGCTCGATGAAGATCGACATCACCAAGGATCCGATCGGCGTCGGCAAGGGCGGCAAGCCGGTCTACCTCCGGGACATCTGGCCCTCGAACATGGAAGTCTCCAAGACCGTCGACAAGTTCGTCACGGCCAAGGCTTTCAAGAAGCGCTATGCCGACGTCTTCAAGGGCGACAAGTTCTGGCGCAGCATCAAGACCAAGCCGAGCCTGACCTATTCGTGGGACGACAAGTCGACCTACGTGCGCAACCCGCCCTATTTCGACGGCATGGGCAAGACGCCGCCGGCGCTCGCCAACATCACGGGCGCGCGCCCGCTTGGCCAGTTCGGCGACTCGATCACGACCGACCACATCTCGCCCGCCGGTTCGATCAAGAAGGACAGCCCGGCCGGCAAGTACCTGATGGAGCACAAAGTGGCTCCGAAGGACTTCAACCAGTACGGCACGCGCCGCGGCAACCACGAGGTGATGATGCGAGGCACCTTCGCCAACATCCGCCTCAAGAACGAGATGGTGCCGGGCATCGAGGGCGGCTTCACGCACCACTTCACGACCGACCAGCCCGAGCCGATCTACGACGTGGCGATGCGCTACAAGAAGGAGCACACGCCGCAGGTCCTGATCGCCGGCAAGGAATACGGCACCGGAAGCTCGCGCGACTGGGCGGCCAAGGGCGTCAATCTGCTCGGCGTGAAGGCGGTGGTCTGCGAGACCTTCGAGCGTATCCATCGCTCGAACCTGGTCGGCATGGGCGTGCTGCCGCTGCAGTTCAAGGACGGCATGACGCGCAAGACGCTGAACCTGACCGGCCGCGAGACCTTCGACGTCGCCGGCATCGACGGCGAGCTGAAGCCCGGCATGGACATGTCGCTCACCATCCATCGGCCCGACGGCGCCAAGGAGACGGTGAAGGTGACCTGCCGCATCGATACCGCCGAAGAGGTCGGCTACTTCAAGAACGGCGGTGTGCTGCATTACGTACTGCGCAACCTGGCCCAAGCAGCCTGACGCCGGGAGAAACGGGAGCCATGGCACCAGCTTCTCAACGCGGGGGGCTGGGTGACCACACCGTCGCCATGGCTCGCAACAACATCTGGGCGAACCACCGCCTGCTCAGGGCCTGCAAGGCGCTGTCGCCGGCGGAGTTCGCCGCCCCGCGCACGAGCTTCTTTCCCACGCTGCGCGCCACGCTGAACCACATTCTCTGGGTCGATACCTATTACATCGACGCCCTAGAGCGCGATCCGACAGTGCTGCAGCGCTACAACGATCCGCCGCCCGACTTTCCCGACGCGGCCTCACTCCACACGGCCCAGATCGCGAGCGACCGTCGGCTGCTCGCCTTCTGCGAACGCCAGACCGAAGCGAGCCTCCTCGAAGGTCTGGTGTTGCCGCGGCCCAACCGCACGCCGCCGCCGTCGAGCGTACTGTCGATCCTCGAACATCTCTTCCAGCACCAGACCCATCATCGCGGGCAGGCCCATGCCATGCTGGCCGGCACTGCCGTGAAGCCACCGCAGCTCGACGAGTTCTTTCTCGCCGGCGAGCAGCATCTTCGCCGCGACGAGCTGCTGGCGCTCGGGCTCGAACCGAGTTGATGCGCCCTCGTCCCTCCTTCGCCGGTGCCGCGATCGAGGTGAGCGACCTCGGGCGCTCCGTGGCCTTCCATCGCCTGTGGTTGCCGATGCTGGGCTTCCGCCGTGTCTGGGCACATCCCGATCGCGTGATGTGGTCGCGCGGCTACGACCACTTCGTCATGCGCCAGGCCAAGGACGGCGTGTCCTACGGACCGGGCGCGCTGTGGCTTGCCGTCTCGGCCGAGAGCCGCGCCCAGGTCGATCAGGTGTTCGCCGAACTGCGCGACGCCGGCGCGGAGATCCTGCAGCCGCCCAAGGAACTCGAATACTTCGCCCCCGGCTACTACTCGGTGGGCTTTCGCGATCCCGACGGCGTGCCGATCGAGGTCGTGCACCGTTGGGATGAGCTGCCCGACCTCGCCGACGCCGAGCAGGTGCGCGTGCCCGGTCATGGCGTCACCTTGGGCGGTTACTTCTTCAAGCCCCAGGCGGGACAGCCGCCCTATCCGGCATTGATCCTGCTGCACGGCTTCGCTGGCCATGCCCACAATCTCGTCGGTTTGGCGCGGCGCGCTTCGGCCAACGGCTACGCCACGCTCGCGCTGTCGCTGCGCGGCTGGCTGGGCTCGGAGGGCGAAAGCGATCAGGGGCTGCGCCAGCCGCTCGACGTTCTGGCGGCCATCGACTGGCTGACCAAGCGGCCGTCGGTCGACCGCGACCGTATCGGGCTGGTCGGCGCTTCGATGGGCGGCCAGGTGGCGCTGCTGACGGCGGCGCACAAGCCGCCGATCAAGGCGGTCGCCTCCTATTTCGCGCCGACCGATCTCGCGCGCTGGCGCGCGGCAAATCCGTTCATTCGCGACTATCTCGACGATCTCTGTGGCCCGGAAGGGCTACCCGTTCGCTCTCCGATATTCCGCGTTGCGCAGATCGACATTCCGGTGCTGCTGATCCATGGCGACAGCGACGAGAACGTGCCGGTCGATCAGACGACGACCATGGCGGACGCGTTGCGAAACCATGGCAAGGACGTCGAGGCCTTTATCATTCCCGGTGCGACGCACTATTTTAACGACAAGGAGTATGGCATTGCCCTGCGCACCTTGTTCGACTTCATGCGTCGCCACCTGACTCGGAGCTAACTGTCCATGCGCGTGTCCGAAGCCATCAATTCCCGCCGCTCGATGCGGGTCTTCAAGTCCGAGCCCGTGGCCAAGGCCGACATCGAATGGATCATCACCAACGCCAACCGCGCAGCATCGAACGGTAATCTTCAGCCCTGGAAGCTCTACGTCACCATGGGCAAGGCCCGGCAACGCCTGTCGGCCGCAATCCTGAAGGCGATGGACGAGGGCGATCACGGGCCGGGCGGCGAATACGACGTCTATCCCAAGGAATTCACGCCGGTCTACGACACGCGCCGCAAGCTTGTCGGCAAGCAGCTCTACACGCTCCTTGGCGTGCCGCGCGGCGACGCCGCCGGTATGATGAAACAGTTTCGCAAGAACTACGAATTTTTCGACGCTCCGGTCGGAATGATTCTCTGCGTCGAAAAGCGCATGGGTAACGGCCAGTGGATCGACTGTGGCATCTTTCTCGATCAGCTTATGCTGCTGGCTCGCGAGAAGGGACTTCACACCTGTCCGCAGGCGGCGTTCAGCCGCTATCAGCATGTTGTGCGGCGCGAGCTCAAGATTCCCGAGGACCAGGTCGTCATCTGCGGCCTGGCGCTGGGTCATGCCGATCCTGATGTGGTCCCTAACAGCCTGATTACCGAACGTGCGCCGATCCAGGACTTCACGACCTGGTTCACCGAGTGAAACTGCTGCCGCAGGGCGCGGCCAAAGTCGAATTGCCGAGCGCGATCACGGCGCGCTAGAACGCAGGTAATTGCCGGCTTAAGCCTAGCGATACGGGAGGAATGCCATGGCCGATGAGGTGATCGCCGTCAGCTCCGATTGGGCGAAGCGCGCCTATGTCGACGAAGCGAAGTACAAGGCGATGTATGACGCGTCGGTCAAGGATCCTGCCGGATTCTGGGGCGAGCACGGCAAGCGTATCGACTGGATCAAGCCGTACAGTCCCGGTGCCGTGCGCGACGTCGATTACACCGGCAATGTCCGCATCCGCTGGTACCACGACGGTGTGCTGAACGTGTCGGCCAACTGCGTCGATCGTCACCTCGCCAAGCGCGCCGACCAGACGGCGATCATCTGGGAAGGCGACGATCCCGCGAAGTCGAAGAAGATCACCTATCGCGAGCTGCACGCCGAAGTGTGCCGCATGGCCAACGTGCTGAAGGAACTCGGCGTCAAGAAGGGCGACAGGGTCACGATCTACCTGCCGATGATCCCCGAAGCGGCCTACGCCATGCTCGCCTGCACGCGCATCGGCGCCGTCCATTCGGTCGTGTTCGGCGGCTTCTCGCCCGACAGCCTCGCCAACCGCATCGTCGATTGCGAAAGCGACGTCGTCATCACCGCCGACGAAGGCCTGCGCGGCGGCAAGCCGGTGCCGCTCAAGGCCAACACCGACGAAGCGCTGACGAAGTGCCCGGGCGTGAAGAAGGTGCTGGTCGTGAAGCACACCGGCAGCAAGATCGGCTGGGACGCCGGTCGCGACGTGTGGTGGCACGAGATCGCCGCCAAGGTGCCGGCCGAGTGCGCGCCCGAGCCGATGAACGCCGAGGATCCGCTGTTCATCCTCTACACCTCGGGTTCGACGGGCAAGCCCAAGGGCGTGCTGCACACGACCGGCGGCTACATCGTCTTCACCGCGATGACGCACCAGTACGTGTTCGACTATCACGACGGCGACATCTACTGGTGCACCGCCGACGTGGGCTGGGTCACCGGCCACAGCTACATCGTCTACGGGCCGCTCGCCAACGGCGCCACGACCCTGATGTTCGAGGGTGTGCCCAACTATCCCGACTCCAGCCGCTTCTGGCAGGTGATCGACAAGCATCAGGTCAACATCTTCTACACCGCGCCCACCGCGATTCGCGCCCTGATGCGCGAAGGCGAGGCGCCGGTGAAGAAGGCGACGCGCAAGAGCCTGCGCCTGCTGGGCTCGGTCGGCGAGCCGATCAATCCGGAAGCCTGGCTGTGGTACCACCGCGTGGTCGGCGATGGGCGCTGCCCGATCGTCGATACCTGGTGGCAGACCGAGACCGGCGGCATCCTGATCACCCCGTTGCCGGGCGCGACGGCGCTCAAGCCGGGCTCCGCCACCAAGCCGTTCTTCGGCGTGCAGCCGGTGATGGTCGATGCCGATGGCAAGGAGCTGCAGGGCGCCGCGACCGGCAATCTCTGCCTGATCAATTCCTGGCCCGGCCAGATGCGCACGGTCTACGGCGACCATCAGCGCTTCATCGACACCTACTTCAAGACCTACCCCGGCAAATACTTCACCGGCGACGGCGCCCGCCGCGACGAGGACGGCTATTACTGGATCACCGGCCGCGTCGACGACGTGATCAACGTCTCGGGCCACCGCATCGGTACGGCCGAAGTCGAGAGCGCGCTGGTCGGCAACACCAAGGTCGCCGAGGCCGCCGTGGTCGGCTTCCCGCACGACATCAAGGGCCAGGGCATCTACGCCTACGTCACCCTGAAAGCCGGCGAGCACTCTTCCGAGGAGTTGCGCAAGGAGCTGGTCGCCTGGGTGCGCAAGGAAATCGGTCCAATCGCCACGCCCGACGTGATCCAATGGGCGCCGGGCTTGCCCAAGACGCGTTCGGGCAAGATCATGCGTCGCATCCTGCGCAAGATCGCCGAGAACGATTTCAGCAATCTCGGCGATACGTCGACCCTGGCCGATCCGATGGTCGTCGACGATCTGGTGAAGAACCGAGGAAGGTAAGGAGTCCGATGGCCAACCCGACGCAGAATCCCACCATAGGGCAGCTCGCCGCGGATCTGGCCGCCGGCCGTACCACTTCCCGCCAGCTCACCGAAGAGGCGCTGGCGCGCATCGAGGATCCCAAGGGCGAAGGCAAGCGGGCCTTCGTCAAAGTGTGGCGGGCGCAGGCTCTCGCCGCCGCCGAGGCCAGCGATGTCCAGCGCAAGGCGGGGCTCGTTCCTTCGCCGCTCGCCGGCATTCCCGTTTCGATCAAGAACCTCTGCGACGTCGCCGGCGAGACGACGCTTGCCGGGTCCAAAGCGCTCAACGATGCCAAGCCGGCCACGACGGACGCGCCTGTCGTTGCGCGCCTGCGGGCCGCCGGCGCGGTGATCGTCGGCAGCACCAACATGAGCGAGTTCGCCTTCTCGGGCGTCGGCTTCAACCCGCACTACGGCACGCCCGGCAATCCTGCCGACCGCAAGCGCGTGCCGGGTGGCTCCTCCTCCGGCGCTGCCGTCTCGGTCGCGGACCGCATGGCCGTAGCCGCACTAGGCACCGATACCGGCGGCTCCGTCCGCATCCCCGCCGCGGTCTGCGGCCTCACGGGGTTCAAGCCGACGGCGCGGCGCGTGCCGATCGACGGTGTCGTGCCGCTGTCGACTTCGCTCGACTCGATCGGCCCTCTCGCCAATTCGGTCGAAGACTGTGCCATCGTCGATGCCGTATTTGCCGGAGAACCGATCTCGGTACCGGCTGCAGCACCGCTTTCGGGCCTGCGCTTCGCGATCCCCAGGCACTTCGTGATGGACGAACTCGATCCCGTCGTCGCCACGGCCTTCGAGCGTGCCTGCAAGGCGCTCTCGGCCAAGGGTGTGAAGATCGAGCAGATCGATCTCGTCGAACTGAACGAACTGCCAGCCATCAACGCCAAGGGCGGATTCGCCGCTTCCGAGGCCTATGCCTGGCACAAGGACCTGATCGCCCGCCGGCACAACGACTACGACCAGCTCGTGGCTCCGCGCATCCTTCGCGGCAAGGACATGACCGCGGCCGACTATATCGAGCTTTTAGCCAAGCGCGCCGACCTGCAGCGCCGCGTCTCGGCGATCACGGCGAACTACGATGCCGTGATCATGCCGACCTGCGCCATCGTGGCGCCGACCCTCGACGAGGTCTCGACGGCCGATGGCTTCACCAGGAAGAACATGCTGCTGCTGCGCAACACCACGGTCGGCAATTTCCTCGACCGTTGCGGCATCAGCCTGCCCTGCCATGCCGCCGGCGAGCTGCCGGTCGGCTTCATGATGATGGGCGAGGCGATGGCCGACCGGCGCGTGCTGGCGATGGCGCGCAGCGTAGCGCCGGTCGTTTCAGCTCACTGATATCGGGGATCGTCGGGACGGCGCATCCGCCAGACGTTCTCGGTCGTGGTGTATTCGCTGTAGCCCAGCCGCGCGACCGGCTTGAAGGCCATGATATCGACCCGTCCATCCTTCAGGATGGAGTCGTCGATGTGCACGCCGACCACATGGCCCAGCACGATGGAGCCACGCTTCTCTTCATGGCCCTTCTCGACCGGCAGCTCGATCGTCTTCCAGTACTTGCACTCCAGCGCCACAGGTGACTCCTTGACCCGCGGCGGCTTCACGAAACGGCAGGGCTCGGGTGTCAGTCCGGCCAGCTTCATCTCGTCGACGCCGTAGGCCACCATCGCCGTGGTGATGTTCATCTTCTCGCTCAATGTGCCCGCCACCATGTTGACGACAAACTCGCCTGTCTCCTCGGCGTTCATGCGGCTGTGCTTGGTCGGCGTATCGCCGTAGGTGCCGGTGATGGCGAAGTAGACCATCGGCGGAAACTCGCCGACACCGTTGTAGAAGCTGTAGGGTGCCAGATTTACTCGGCCTTGCTTGTCGACCGTCGAAATCCAGCCGATCGGCCGCGGCACGATCACCGCCTTCAACGGGTCCTGCGGCAATCCATGATCGCGCTTGGCGGTATCGTAGAACATCGTTCCCCCTCACTCGTAACGAACTGGTGGTGTCTGCACCGTCGGTGCCGCCGCATCAAGGATCGCCTGCCGGCCGCCTGTCCGCGGCGGGTAGATGCGCTCTCGGTTGATCGTTTCCTTGGTGCGCTTGGCAACCTGTCCGTGCGACACGACCTCGCGGTCCCATCCTTCGGTGTAGAGCGCCCCCCACGGACCAAGATCCAGAATGGTCGTGTACCACTCGATTCGAAGCGACAGCATCGGCTGGCCCAGCAGATCGCAGACGGCATTGTGGCCGGCAAAGCGACCCATGGGCCGGCCATGCTGACAGGACATCACGCAGGAATGCGTGCCGTCGACCAGGAACGATGCGACATCGCCCGCCGCGAACTCCGCCGCCAGCCCCTCGATCTTCAGGAACGAATCGACCGGCAGCCGGCCCAATCGATCGCGCGTGACCGGAAAGGCCGCGGTCAGCGGATGAGCCCGCATGCCGGCACACCAGACGACAGTCTCCGCCTCGATACATTCGCCGCTCGCCAGGGTCGCACCGGCGACATCGATCGACGCCACCGAAACGCCGCCGCGCCTCTCGACACCGAGCGCAGCCAGCGCCTCTTCGATCACCGGCACGGCGCCCTCGCCCATGTCCGAGCCGATGCGCGGCGCATGGTCCGCGAGGACGACACGCGGGGCAGCGACACCAGCTGCCCGAAGCTTTCCCGGCATCTCGGCGGCGGCCTCGATGCCGGTCAGGCCTCCGCCCACCACCAGCACCGTCGACGCGGTCCGAGGACCCAAGCCGGCAATATGCTTGTTGAGCCGCATTGCGGCGCCGTAGGTATCCACGTCGAAGCCATGTTCCGCCAATCCGGGCAGGTTGGGCCGCGAAAGCTGGCTGCCCAGAGCGAATACCAGCCGGTCGTAACCGAGGGTCTGCGGTCCCCTGGCCTCGTAGGTCACGGTCTTCGTGGCGACGTCGATGCCCGTCACCCTGCCTTCGAGGCGTCGCACGCCGACGGGCATCAACACCTCGTCGAGCGCCACCCGCGTCTGCGAAAGATCGGCCTCGTAGTTGCGCACGCGGATCGAATGCCAGGGCGTGTCGTTCAGCAGCACGACCTCGATCTGCTGCGCACCAAGCGCTTCGCGCGCTCGGGCTGCAGCAAGTGCGCTCCAGAGGCCGGCAAAGCCGCCGCCAAGGACAAGGATGCGTCGGGCTGAAGTCACGTCTCGTTGTGCGACGAGGCGTCCGGCTTGTCGAGCGACCCGGCTCGGACCATCTTCGGGTCCATGTCAGCCACGATGAAGACGCTGCTGGGCGTGTGGATCGCAGCTCTTGCCGCCGCCGCCGGCTGGATTGCCTGGGACGTCGTCAAGGGCGACGAGCGGCAGACCATCGGCGGCCCCTTCACGCTCACCGACCAGGACGGCCGCACGGTCACCAGCGACAGCCTCAAGGGCAAGCCGACGCTGATCTATTTCGGCTTCACCTTCTGCCCGGACGTCTGCCCGACTTCGCTGTTGCTGATGGAAACCGCCGTCGAAAAGCTTGGCCCCGATGCCGCCAAGAAGGTGAATCTGGTCTTCATTACCGTCGATCCTGAACGCGACACGCCGGAGCTGCTCAAGGGGTATGTCCCCAATTTCGGGCCGACCTTCATCGGCCTTACCGGCACGCCCCAGCAGGTCGCCGACGTGGCGCGCGCCTACCGCGTCTACTATCAGAAGGTCCCAGGCAAGGATGGCGGGCCCTATCTGATGGACCATTCGTCCATCGTCTATCTGCTCGACCGCAACGGCCGGTTCGTCACCCACTTCACGCACGATGCCAAAGCCGAGCAGATCGCCAATACTGTGGGTCGTTTGCTGTAAATTCGACCTAAGTCGTTGAATCTGCCTTATTTGTGCAGTGCACTATTAAAGTGACAAGCCTTCGGCCAGGCGTACAATCTCGGTCGGATGCTCTATCAAGCCTATGAATTCCAGCGGCAGCTCGCGACGCCGGTCCGCCTTTGGGCGAACGTGCTCGAGCAAGCCTATTCAAGCCCCTACAATCCGTGGGCTGATACATGGTTCGGCAAGTCTGTCGCGGCCGGCGCCGAGATTGTGGCCCGCCTCACCCAGACCTATGCCAAGCCTGCCTTCGGGCTGAACACGACGCAGGTCGGCGACGAAACCGTCGCGGTCAACGAAGAGATCCTGCTGCGCAAGCCGTTCGGGCAGCTCCTGCATTTCCGCCGGGACACGACGCGGCGCGACCCCAAGGTTCTGGTCGTGGCGCCCTTGAGCGGCCATTTCGCCACCCTGCTCCGCGGCACGGTCGAGGCGCTGCTGCCCGACCACGACGTGCACATCACCGACTGGATCGACGCGCGCGAGGTGCCGCTGGCCCAGGGCAATTTCGACCTCGACGACTATATCGACTACGTCATCGAATTCTGCCGCTATCTCGGCCCGGACGTTCACGTGATTGCCGTCTGCCAGCCTTCGGTGCCGGTAATGGGAGCGGCGGCGCTGATGGCCGAAGCGAAGGATCCGCGTCAGCCCAAATCCATCACCCTAATGGGTGGGCCGATCGATACACGCATCAGTCCGACGGTCCCCAACGACCTCGCCATGCGTAATTCGATGATGTGGTTCCGCCAGAACGTCATCTCGACGGTGCCGCTCAACTATCCGGGCGCGCTGCGCCGGGTCTATCCCGGCTTCCTGCAGCTCACCAGCTTCATCAGCATGAACCTCGACCGGCATGTGAACGCCCACATGCGCCAGTTCGAGCATCTGATCAAAGGCGACGGCGATTCATCGGCTGGCCATCGCGCCTTCTACGACGAATATCTCGCGGTGATGGATCTCACCGCCGAGTTCTACCTGCAGACCATCCAGGTCGTGTTCAAGGAGCATCTGCTTCCGCGCGGCGACTGGGTGAGCCGCGGCCGCAAGATCGACCCATCGTTCATGGAAACCGCGCTGATGACGGTCGAGGGCGAGCTCGACGACATCTCCGGCGTCGGCCAGACCAAGGCCGCGCATGCGCTGACCCCCAACATTCCCGGTGCCCGCCATGCGCACTGGGAACAGCCGCGGGTCGGCCACTACGGAATTTTCAACGGCCGCAAGTGGCGCGAGCAGATCATGCCGCGCGTACGCACCTTCATCCGCGAGAACGACTCTCGCTAGGCCGGGTTCGCCTCGCGGCAGTCTTCACGCTTTCGCCAGCCCTGCTTTCACCAATGTCGGCTTGATGTCGACATAGTACTTGTCGGCGAAGGCGCGATAACCGGCGGGATCGCGATACCAGGGTTCCTGGATGTACTTGTCCAGAAGCGGCTGATGACCGGGATCGGCCATCGCTTCCTTGATCGCATCGTGCAGGGCCTGGATGATCTGCGGCGGTAGGTCCCTGGGTCCGACCAGGCCGTAGGGGCTGACGGCCACGGCATTGATACCGCTTTCGATCAGAGTCGGTTTGTCGGGATAGAGGCCGAAGCGCTTCTCCGTCGCCATCGCCAGCACACGCACCTTTCCACTTTCGACAAACGGTGCCCATGCCGCGCCGTCGGGCACGAACTGGATATGACCACCCAGCAGCGCCGGCATCCATTCCGCGCCGCCCTTGTAGGGAATATGGGTGAAGCGGGCGCCGGTGGCCTGCTCGGTTTCGAGCATCAGCAAATGGCCCGTACCGCCGACGCCGCTGGTGCCGTAGTTCAGCTTCTCGGGGTCGCGCTTGCCGGCGTCGATCAGTTCACCGATCGTCTTCCAGGGTGCATCGGCGCGGACGACGACACCGAAGGTGAATTCGGACAGGCCGATGATGTAGGAGAAGTCTCGCAGCGGATGCCAGTTCGCCGCCTGGTAATGCGGGTAGCGCAGGCTGTTGATGGTCATGCAGGCGATCGTGTAGCCGTCCGGCTTGGTGTTCACCATCTGCGCCGCCGCGAGTGTCGCGCCGGCACCCGCCTTCACATCGACGATGATCTGCTGGCCCCACTTGCGGCTCACCCGCTCGCCGAGGAAACGCAAGTGCACGTCGCACACGCCGCCGGCCGCCAGCGGGTTGTAGATCGTAATAGGTTTGTCGGGTTTCCAGGATCCTTGGGCGCGGACCAACGCCGGTGCAGCAAGCGCACCCCCCACCACGGACGCCAGAACGCGACGGCGGTTCAAGCCTGTCATCGTCATCCTCCCAGTGCTTCCGATCTGCGTCGAATGCCCCAGCATAGCACGGGATTTGGGTCGGGAATGGAGCTAGCATTCCGGACATGTCCGTCCCTGTTTCCATCTCCGACTGGAAATCCGCCCCGTTCGACGTCAAGGGCGAGACGGTGTTCGCCATTGGCGACGTCCATGGCTGCGCCGATGAGCTGGCGGGGTTGCTGGGCGCAATTGCCGGGCTGGCGCGCGACGCTACTGGAAGGCGGCGCCTGATCTACCTCGGCGACATGATCAATCGCGGGCCGGACAGCATCCGCGTCCTCGAGCTGTGGGCCCAAAATGGTGAGGCGCACGACGTCGACCATGTCGACCGGCTGATGGGCAATCACGAAATCATGATGATGCTCGCGGTCATCGGCGGGCCGCACGCCCACAAGGCCGAAACCATGTGGCTGTCCAAGCGCATGGGCGGCCATGTCCTGCTGGACCAAATGGCGGCCAAGGCGGGCCATCCTGCAACGCACGCGAGCCAAGAGCTGCTGGCCGAGGCGCTGGGCGACGCCGTCGTACATCGCCTGCAGGGCATGCGGTCGCACGTCCGGCTGGGCAATACGCTGTTCGTCCACGGCGGCCTCGACCCGCATGCCGACCCGGACGAGTTCCTGACCAGGCCCTGGACCCTCTTCACGGAGGCGCGCTGGGCCTGGATCAACCATGGCTTCCTCGACTGGAAGGGTGGATTTGGGGGTACTCTGGTGGTGCATGGCCACACCCCGCCCGATAAGCACCGCACGATCAGCGGCCTCGAAGACCCGCACCTGTTCGAGGGCGACCGGCTCGGTCTCGACGGCGGCAGCGCCCGCACCGGCATCGTGACGGCAGCGGAAATCCAGGACGGCCGTTATCGGCTTCTCAAGGCGGGTACGCCTTTCGCGAGTCCCCTCCCCTCCGAGGGGTGAATTATTTGTGCCGAACTGTCGGCAGAGCCCCTATCTCTTCGTCCTGGGTAACAAGAGGGCCTTTCTGCATGCTCTACGCCATCCTTTGCTACAATTCCGAGGACGCCGTCGGCTCCTGGTCCAAGGAGTATCACGATCAGACGATGGCCCGGCTGCTCACGGTCCATGACAAGCTGGCCAAACAGGGCCGGATCGGCCCCGTCGCCCGATTGTTGCCGACCACCGCCGCGACCACCCTGCGCAAGGGCCGCGAGGAAATGGTGATCGACGGTCCCTTCGCCGAAACGAAGGAACAGCTCCTGGGCTTCTACATCGTCGACTGCGAGTCGCTGGAGGGCGCCATCGACGTCGCCAGGGATCTCGCCAAGGCCAACCCGGGCACCGGCAGCTACGAAATCCGGCCGGTGGCGCAGATGCATGAGAGCCACCTGCCCGTAGAAAAGAAGCCAGCGGCATGAGCGATCTCGGCTGGATCGATGCGGTTGTCGGTGCGGCGCGCCCCCAGGTCATGGGGGCCTTGCTGCGCTACTTCCGCAACCTCGATACGGCCGAGGAAGCCTTCCAGGAAGCCTGCCTGCGGGCGCTGAAGACCTGGCCGCAGAACGGTCCGCCCCGCGACGCCGCCGCGTGGCTGATCCTGGTCGGACGCAACGCGGCGATGGACGATGTCCGCAAACGCGCGAAGCAGACCGAACTGCCCGACGAGGCGGAACTCTCCGACCTCGACGACGCCGAAGCCTCGATGGCCGACCGGCTCGACGGCGACCACTACCGCGACGATATCCTGCGGCTGCTTTTCATCTGCTGCCATCCCGGGCTGCCGTCGACCCAGCAGATTGCGCTGGCCTTACGCGTCGTCTGCGGCCTCTCCGTGACCCAGATCGCGCGCGCCTTCCTGGTCAGCGAAGCGGCGATGGAGCAGCGCATTACGCGCGCCAAGGCCCGCGTCGGCAACGCCAAGATAGCCTTCGAGACGCCCGGCGCGCCGGAACGGGCCGAACGGCTCGCGACCGTCGCAGCCATGGTTTACCTCACCTTCAACGAAGGCTATTCGGCGAACCAGGCCGAAGCCGACGCGCGCGCACCGCTGGCGCGAGAGGCGATCCGATTGGTGCGCCTCCTCTTGCGCCTCTTTCCGACCGAGCCCGAGATCATGGGCCTAACGGCGTTGATGCAGTTGCAGCAGTCACGCGCGCTAGCGCGTTTCGACAAGGACGGCAACATCGTCCTGCTCGAGGATCAGGACCGCAGCTTGTGGAGCCAGGGCCACATCGCCGAAGGCCTGGCCTTGATCGACAAGGCCATGCGCCATCGCCAACCCGGCCCCTATCAAATCCAGGCCGCGATTGCCGCACTCCATGCCCGGGCCCGCCGCGCCGAAGACACGGACTGGAAACAGATCGACCTGCTCTACGCCAATCTGGAACGCCTGCAGCCCTCGCCCGTGGTGACGCTCAATCGCGCCGTCGCCGTGTCCAAGGTCAGCGGCCCGCAGGCTGCTCTGGAGATGATCGAACCTCTGGGCTCCCGGCTGCAGGGCTATTTCTATTTCCACGGCGTCAAAGGGGCCTTGCTACAGCAGCTCGAACGGGCCGACGAAGCGCGCGAAGCCTTCGGCCGCGCGATCGCATTGGCCAACACGCCGGCCGAAGCAGCGCACATCCGCCAACACCTGGACCGACTTTCCTCGTAGCCGCCCTCGCTGCGCAGCAATTTCCTCTCCGTTGCTACCGCGCGGAGGATTGAGAAAACTTCTTCCGATCACGATGTCGGATTGCGCCAGGCTCGTTCGTCCTTGGCGTATGACAACAGCCAAGGAGACTGTCATGACCAACGCCCATCCTCCGGTTCTCGGTGGCCCCTGCCCGTACCTGTCGGTGAGCAACGCCGCCAAGGCCGCCGAGTTCTACGTCAAGGCGCTCGGCGCCAAGGAAGTCATGCGCATGCCGCCCGACGACAAGGGTCGCTACATGCACATTCATCTCGTGATCAATGGCGGCTCGCTGATGCTGGCCGACGTCTTCCCTGAGCATGGTCATCCGCTGGAGAAGCCGGCGGGCTTCACCCTGCATCTCGCAGTCGACGACGTCGATGCCGCGTTCAATCACGCGGTCAAGGCCGGCGGAGAAGTCGTGTTGCCGGTGCAGGACATGTTCTGGGGCGACCGCTACGGCCAGTTCCGTGACCCGTTTGGCGTCCTGTGGTCAATGGGTGCGCCGATCAAGAAGGCCTGAAATCGGCCTGTAGCCGCACCGCCAACGGATACACCGGATCCTGCCGCTTCTGCGGCCAGGCCGAGGCGCTAGCCGAGCAGAGCCTCGATCTGCTCGGCCAGCTCCGTCTGCTGATAGGGCTTGTTGAGTCGCGGCAGGTCGAGGTTGGCGCGTGCCGGCAGGTCCGCATAGCCGGTCGCCAGCAGGATCGGCAATTCGGGCCGCAAGGAGCGTGCCTGCTCGGCAAGCTGCAGGCCGGTCATTCCCGGCATCACATAGTCCGTGATCATCATGTCGATCGGCTTGCCCGTTCGCAGAACATCGAGCGCTTCCCCGCCGGACGACGCCGTCACCACCGTATGGCCGAGGTCCTCCAGAAGCGCCGTCGTCGACAGGCTGATCAGAAAGTCGTCGTCGACGAAGAGCAGGGTCGCATGCTTCTTCGCCGCAGGCGTCACCGATTCCGACCGGGCGACAGCCGCCGCCGGAGCGCCATCCGCAACAGGCAGCCACAGTTCCGCACACGTGCCGCGGCCGGGTGTGCTGAACAGGCGCAGGGCCCCTTTGAGCTGTTGGGCGAGGCCATGGATCATGGACAGGCCAAGGCCGGTGCCTTTGCCAACCTCCTTCGTGGAGAAGAAGGGCTCGATCGCCTTCTGCAAGGTCTGCCCATCCATGCCGACACCTGTGTCCGATACCGAGAGACGGAGATACCGACCCGCATCCAGGTCTCTCGTTTCTGCGCTCTCGACTTCATCGAGGACGATCGTGAGACTTCCGCCGGCAGGCATCGCATCGCGGCTGTTCACGGCGAGATTGAGAAGCGCAAGTTCGACCTGGTTGGCGTCGACATAGGCTGCCGAAAGTTCTGGCGGCAGGTCGAACCGTATCTCCACCGAAGGACCGATGGATCGCCGCAGCAGATCTTCCATTCCCCGGACGAGGTCGGCCAGATCGACGGGCATCGGTTCCAGCGACTGGTGGCGCGCGAAGGCCAGGAGCCGTTGTGTCAACGCAGCGCCGCGCTGGGCACCCTGCATGGCGCCGTCGATGAGCTGGTCGCTCGCCGGGTTGGCCGGCAAACGCCTGCGGAGAAGCTCCAGGTTGCCGATCACTGCCGTCAGCAGGTTGTTGAAATCATGCGCCACGCCGCCGGTGAGCTGGCCGATGGCTTCCATCTTCTGCACCTGGCGGAGCTTCGCCTCGGTGTGCTCGCGTTCTGCGATCTGCGACAGGAGTTCGTCGTGGGCATGCTGAAGCTGCGCCGTCCGCTCGGCAACCCGCCGTTCGAGGATGTCGTTGGCCTGCTGCAGCCGGACCTCGCCTTCGCGCAAATCTTCCAGCAGCGACCGCGTCTCGTGTTGCCGGCGACGGCCCTTCACGGCAGCACGTGCGACGCTGACGAGCGTGGTGGGATGGAAGGGCCGCTCGAGGAACGAGACGTTGCCCAGCGTATCCAACCAGTGCGATGCAATCGGATTGCGCTCCGGGCCGCCCCCATGATCCGTCACGAGCAGCACCGGCAGGTCCGACCACGCCGGCTGGCTGGCGAACCAGGCCGCGAGATGCTTCAGGTCGGCGCCGCGGATTGCCTCCTCGGTAATGAGGAAGAAAGCCACGTCGTCGTCGAGAGACTCGACCAGGACACTGAGAGTTGGGCAGACGACACACGACACATGCGTCTGCTCGATGAGCGAACAGGCTACCGCTGCGTCGCGACCGCGGGGGGCCAACACCAGCGCGCGCAGCGATCGTTCGGCGGGCGCAGTCACTCGCCCTTCTCGGCTCGTCGCGGCGGAGCGTTGCTCGGCAACACAGGCGTGCCGCGCAGCACACCATGGAACTGCGTGAGAGGCTCGCCGATATGCAGGCCGCGTTCGATCCAGAATTCCCGAATCGTGTCCTCGTGCTCGCCGCCTCGCTTCTTGATGACCGAGAGAGCGCGTCGGACGGCCCCTTCGGCTTCGAAGTAGCGCAGCAGAATTACCGCATCGGCTAGATACGTAATGTCGACGGGCGATTTCATCTCGCCGACCAGCCCATGCTGCGCCACGGTCAGGAATGTCGAGACTCCGATGCGGTTCAGGTACTGGATAAGCTCGTGTATGTGCAGGATCAGAGAGTTCTCCTGCGGCATCGACGTCTGGTATCCGTTGAGACTGTCGATGACGACCGTCTTCACACCCTGGTCGGCTGCTGCCGAACGGACAGCGTGGGCGAATTCACCGGGCGAGAGTTCGGCGGCGTCGAGCTGCGTGATACGCAACCTTCCACTGGCGATCATCGCCTCGAAATCAAAGCCGAGCGGCTTGGCGCGATCGAACAGGAGGCCAAGCTCCTCGTCGAAAATGAACATCGCGGCCTTGTCGCCCTTTCGCACCGCCTCGGCTACGAACTGCCAGGCAAGCGTCGTCTTGCCGGACCCCGAAGGACCTAGGATGAGCGTGCTCGAGCCCTGCTCGATGCCGCCGCCGAGCAACAGGTCGAGGGACTTGATACCGCAGGTGATGCGGCCACGCTCGAAGTTCAGCCGGTGCTCGCTGGCAACAAGGCGCGGAAAAACCTGCGCACCGCCCCGACGGATGATGAAGTCGTGGTAGCCGCCCCGAAACCCCTGGGCGCGATACTTGACCACGCGCAGGCGGCGACGCTCCGCACCGTAGTCCGGAGTGAGCTCTTCCAGCCGGATCACACCATGGGCAACCGAATGGACCGTCTTGTCGAGAGTGTCGGTCGTAAGGTCGTCGAGCATCAGCACCGTTGCGCCATGCCGGGCGAAGTAGTGTTTGAGCGCCAGGATCTGCCGGCGATAGCGCAATGAACTCTGCGCCAGGAGGCGAATCTCCGACAGCGAGTCGAGGACGATGCGCCGAGCGTTGCTCTTTTCAACCGCCTGAAAGATGAGCTTTGTCGTTTCGCCCAACTCGAGGTCGGAGGAGTAGAGGAGGCTCTGTTGTTGATCGGAGTCGAGCAGGCTTTCCGGCGGCACGACCTCGAAGATGTCGATCTTCTCATCGAGCTCCCAGCCATGGGCCGTGGCCGCACCGCGCAGCTCCTGCTCCGTCTCGGATAGCGTGACATAGAGGCCGCGTTCGCCCTCCCGGGCGCCCTCGACCAGGAACCGCAGGGCCATCGTCGTCTTGCCGGTGCCCGGGCTGCCTTCGAGGAGAAAGACCCTTCCGACGGCAAGACCACCCAAGAGAATATCGTCCAGTCCCGGCACCCCGGTCCGGGCTTTTGGCCTTTCCTTCTGGCGGTCCATCGTCCCTCTCCACCTCGCCTATGCTCTCGATGAGCAGCGAAAGGGTCGCAGCGAGGAGAGCGACTGGTTTAACGATGCCGGGAGACGGAAGTTCCGAAAATCGGCCTTTCTGCTAGGCCTCGGCGCCCTGGATGACCTCCAGAAAGGCGGCGCCGTAGCGCTCCAGCTTGGCGTCGCCGACCCCGTGAATCTCCCGCATGGCTCGCTCGCTGGCCGGTCGATGGGTCGCCAGTTCCGCCAAAGTCCGATCCGAGAACACGACATAGGCTGGAACATTTTGCGCACGCGCGAGTTTGGTACGCAGCGCCTTCAGCGCATCGAGCAGCACCGTGTCGCCGTCTCCGACGATCGTCGCTGCAGCGGCGCGCCGGTCACGGCGCGAGCCCTTGCCGGCCGCGCCGGACGTCAGGTCCTTGCGCAGCTCGATCCTCTGCTCGCCCTTCAGCACGCGCCAGCCGTCGTCTGTCACCCACCACCGGCCGTGCTCCAGCAGGTCCTGCGCAATCAGGCCGACCGCCGAGAGCTGACGGAAGATCGAGCGCCACTCGGCAGCCTTGCGATCCTTGCCGACGCCAAAGGTTGGCAGCTTCTCGTGATTGAACTTCTGCACGTTGTCGGTGAGGTCGCCGATCAGGATGGCGACCAGATGTTCCATGCCGAATCGCTCGCCGGTGCGCACGATGGCCGACATCGCCTTCTGCGCGTCGATCGTGCCGTCGAAGAGCTCGACGCCCTCCTGGCAGAGATCGCAGTTGCCGCACGTCTCCGACGGCTCGCCGAAATAGGCAAGCAGGGTCTGGCGACGGCAGCGCGGCGCTTCGGCGAGAGACAGCAGCGCCCCCAACCGCTGGCGCTCGATACGCTTGCGCTCGTCAGATGATTCACCCTGCTCGATTTGCAGACGGCGAAGCTGCATGTCGCCCAGGCCATAGAGCGTGAGCGTGTCGGCCGGCAGACCGTCGCGGCCGGCGCGGCCGATCTCCTGATAGTAGGCCTCGACATTGGCCGGCAGGTCGGCATGGCAGACGAAACGCACATCGGGCTTGTCGATGCCCATGCCGAAGGCCACGGTCGCCGTCATCACTACGCCATCGTCCTGCTGGAACGCATCCTGGTTGGCGTCGCGCACCGCCTTGTCGAGGCCGGCATGATAGGGCAGCGCGCGCACGCCTGCCGCCACCAGGGCGGCCGCCAACTCCTCGACCTTGCGGCGCGAGGCGCAATAGACGATGCCGCTCTCGCCCTGATGGGCCTGCACGAAGGACAGGACTTGCCGCGTCGAACGCTCCTTCGGCTTGAAGGCCAGCTTGAGGTTGGGCCGGTCGAAGCTCCGAACGAAGATACGCGGCGACGTGGCGAACAATTTCTCGACGATGTCGCCGCGCGTCGGCGCATCGGCCGTGGCGGTGAAGGCCAGCGTCTGCAGGCGACCGCCGATCTGGCGCGCCAGATTGCCCAAGCTCAGATACTCCGGGCGAAAATCGTGGCCCCATTGCGAGACGCAATGCGCTTCGTCGATCGCCATCATCGAGACATGGGATTCGGCCAGCATTTCCACCGTATCCGGCCGCGCCAGCCTTTCCGGCGCGACGTAGAGCAGCCGCAGCTCGCCGCGACGCAGCAGCCCCATGACGCGCGCATTCTCTGCAGGTTCGTTGCTCGAATTGAGACTGCCCGCCGCCACACCGGCCGCCGTCAGCGCGCGAACCTGGTCGCGCATCAGCGCGATCAGCGGCGAGATCACCAAGGTGAGGCCGGGCCGTGCGATCGCCGGAAGCTGGTAGCAGAGCGACTTGCCGCTGCCGGTCGGCATGACCGCCAGCACATTCTCGCCCGCCAGCACGGCACGCACGATCTCTTCCTGTCCAGGCCGAAACTCGTTGAACCCGAAAACGGAATGCAGCAGCGCGCACGCGTGAGAGAGGGGATCGTTCATCTTTGTTGGCGGCACTATTGCGCCAGCATCCCGCGCCGTCATGTGGAAGAACGACGCCGCGCGGAAAGGCCGCCGCAGCCTAGTGTCGGGCCGCTTGGCCGCCGTCGAGGGTCATCACCACGCCGCTGATGTAGCTCGCGCGATCGGAGGCCAGGAACACCGCGAGGTCGGCCACTTCGTCGGGCTCGGCAGCGCGCCCGAACGGCATATGCTTGGTGAGTTCGGGCCAGCGCTCGGGATCGCCCCACTTCTGCTCGGCCTGGCCGCGCAGCAGGGTCAACATCCGATCCGTACGCGTGGCCGGCGGGTTGATCGCCACGACCCGGACACCCTGGTCGACACTGCGCGAGCCAACGGCGCGGGTGAACGCCATGAGACCGGCATTGCCCATCGTGCCAGCCACATAATCGTAGTTGTAGCTTTCGCCCGCGAGGCCGATCACGTTCACCACCACGCCCTTCTTGCGGGCATACATCTTCTCCAGCATGGCGCGCGTGGCGTTCACGTAGCCAAACACCTTGAGTTCCCAGGCCTCGCGCCACTTCGGTTCGGTCATACCGAAGATGTCGCCGCGCGGGATGGCACCGGCATTGTTCACCAGAATGTCGGCATGCCCCACCGCGTCGACAACGGCGCGCGCCGTATCTCCCTTGGAAAAATCGGCGGGATGAATCTCGACTGGCACATTGTGCCGAGCCCGGATCTTCTCGCGCGCCGCTTCCAGGGACTCCTTCGACCGCGAGGCGATGTGCACGGTGCAGCCTTCGGCGGCGAATCCCATCGCGCAGGCAAAGCCGATGCCACGGCTGCCGCCGGTGATCAGGACGGTCTTGCCGTTCAACTTCAGGTCCATGGAATCGACTTCCTAGAGTCTGTAGGCCGAGTCGATGTTGGCGCGGCCATCCTCGGTCTTCACGCGGCCGTCCTTCACCATCTGAACGAGATGCGCCAGCATCGACCGGCCGGCTGCCTTATGCAGATGCACGGGCGTATCGGCGTAGTTCTTGGCGACCATCTGGGGAATCGTCTGCGGCCCATCCTTCAGGCGCGCCAAAATCTGCGCCTCGCGGCCCAGGCGATGTTCGATATAGGCCTGCACGAACGGATTGGGATCGCGGATCTCCGCCCCGTGCGTCGGGATGTAGAGCGTCTCGTCGCGCGGCAGAAGCTTGCGCAGGCTGGCGAAGTAGTCGGCCATGTTGCCGTCGGGTGGCGAGATCACGGCCGTCGACCAGCCCATGACATGGTCGCCGGAGAGCAGCGCCTTGTCTTCCTTCACGGCGAAACAGAGATGGTTCGAGATATGGCCGGGCGTATAGACGGCCTCGACGTTCCAGCCATCGCCCTGAATCACGTCGCCGTCGTTCAGCTTGACGTCGGGCGCGAAGGAAAGGTCGCCGGGTTCCTCGGCGTGATCGCCTTCCGGCGGCTTGGGATGCGGACCGTAGCTGTAGACCTTGGCGCCCGTCGCCTTGGCAAGCGCCGGCGTTGCCGGCACATGGTCGATGTGGGTGTGGGTAACCAGGATATGCGTCACCGTCTCGCCGCGCAACGCGCGCAGCACGGCGTCGATATGGTCCTGTTGGTCGGGGCCGGGATCGACCACGGCGACCTTGCCATGGCCGATGATGTAGGTGCCCGTGCCCTTGAAGGTGAACGGATTGGGATTGTTGGCGACGACGCGGCGGATCAGCGGCGTCACCTCCATGGCCGTGCCGTAGTCGAACTTGAAATCCTTGATGAAGGGAATGCCGGGCATCGCGTACTCGCTTATGGGCTGGGCGGCGTCAGTTTGTAGAGGGCATTGCGGATGTCGGCGCTGACATAGACCGCACCGGAGCGGCTCACCGCCACGCCGGTCGGCATCAATGCCGGCGGCCCACCGGGGAACGGCGCCAAGCCAATATCGAGGTTGGAGGCAATCACGACCTTCTGGCCGTTGGCCGGATCGATGGCGACGACGCGCTTCTGGCCAACTTCGGCAACATAGAGCTTGCCGTCCGGTCCGACGTCGATGCCTTCCGGGCCGGCGAGATTGTCGGCCACGACCTTGCGCGCACCCGACGCCACGTCGATCTGGGTCACGGCGCCAGCCGCGATCTCGGTGACGTAGATCTGCGTGCCGGCTCCCTGCGCCAGGGCCACCGGGCCGCGCAGCTCCTTCACGATATTCGTCCGCGTCTTGCCGTCGGGGCTCACCTTCACGAGATTGCCCGTGGCGAGTTCGGCGACATAGATCGTGCCGTCGGCGGCCTCCAGCGCATCGACGGGCGCCGCGAACTCGCCGAGCGTGGCCACCAGCTTGCCGGTCTTTCGGTCGATCTTCTGCACGGTGTTCGAGAACCAGCTCGAAAGCAGCGTGTGCTTGGGGCCGACCGAGACGCCCGTCGGATAGGAATGCGTCTCGCCATGCACGCGCAGCATGTCGGTCACCGCCCCGGTCGTGCCGTCGACATTGCGATAGCTGAACACGTCGGCGACATGCACCGTCTCCTTCGCCCCTTCCGTCGTCACGGCGAGGTCGGCCGGAATGGCGAGCTTGCCCTCGACGATGGTGCGCCACGACCCGGTCTGCTTGTCGACCAGATAGATGCCGTTGTCGGTCATCGAGGTCACGAACAGACGGCCGCGCGAATCGAAGGCCAAATTATCAAGGCCAGGCTTCATCGATGCCACCAGCCTCTTCGCCTTGCTGGTCAGGCTGACGCTCCAGATGCCGCCGGTCCCCGTGTCGACGACGTAGATGTTGTCGCGGTTCTGCGGGTCGATGTTGGCCGCCGCCGGGATTTTGAACCCGGAAGCGATCACCTCGGATGCGCCGGTCTCCAGGTTCACCTTGACGATCTCGCCCTTGAACCAGATCGGCCCATAAAGGAAGCCATCGTCCTTGTGGATCTCGAAGCCGTTGAGCCCGCCCATCTTCTCGGCGATGCGGCGCAGTTCGTTGCGGGCAAACGGCTTGAAGTCCGGCTTGTCGACGTTCTTGAGATCGATCTCGTAGAGCGCGTCGCCCAGGAAAACTTCGGTGACGAAGAGGCGGCCGTCCTTGCCGAAGGCAAGCGAGTTCGGGCCGCTGAGACCTTGCGCGACTTCGATGGTCTTGCCGTTTGGCTTGCGGATATAGACCTTGCCCAGGAGGAAGGCCGTCCATGCCATCGTGCCGTCGTCGGCGAAAGCGATGTCGTCGGCCATGCCCGTCGGCGGATCGATGACGCGATCGACCTCGCCGGAATCCACCTGCACGCGATAGATCGTCTGGCCCACCACCGAGCCGGCGAAGAGCTGGTCGTCCTTGTTGAAGGCGAGCCCATGCACGCCATGGAACCACGAGCCCGGCACCAGGAACTGCTGATTGTATTCCTTGGCCACTGGGGCTGGCTTCGCCGACGGTGCAGCCTGCTGGGCCAGCGCCGATCCCGCCAGGCCAAATACCAGCGCTGCCGTCGTGACAATGCGGCCCAACTCCATCCCGATTCCTCCGACCGTCTTTATCGCGGCGCGAACTTTAGACCGGAGGACAGGTTTTGTAACGCCGAACCCTTCGGCTACCATTGGCGCATCAAGAATGGCGCATTCTGCAGGAGGGAATCATGGCGGGGCCGCTTTCGGGACTGACGATCGTCGAGCTGGCCGGCATCGGACCGGGCCCGATGTGCTCGATGATGCTGGGCGACATGGGCGCCGACGTGATCCGCGTCGATCGCACCAAGGCGCATGTGATGGACCGCCTCGCCGATCCCAAGTTCGCGGTGCATAACAGAAGTCGCCGTTCGGTCTCGGTCGATCTGCAGAAGAAAGAAGGCATCGAAGTCGTGCTGCGCCTGATCGAAAAGGCCGACGGCCTCACGGAGCCGTTCCGTCCCGGTGTCGCCGAGCGGCTCGGCCTCGGGCCGGACGTCTGCCTGAAGCGCAATCCGAAACTGGTCTATGGCCGCATGACCGGCTGGGGTCAGGAAGGCCCGCTCGCCAAGGCGGCCGGCCACGACATCAACTACATCGCCCTCACAGGCGCGCTGCATGCGATCGGCGGCAAGGACCGGCCGATGCCGCCGCTCAACCTGGTCGGCGATTTCGGCGGCGGCGGCATGCTGCTGGCCTTCGGCATGGTGTGCGGCCTCCTCGAAGCACAACGTTCGGGCAAGGGGCAGGTGGTCGATGCCGCCATGGTCGACGGCGCGGCGCTTCTGCTGGGCGGCATCTACGGCATGGCCGGTGCCGGTCTCTGGAACGACGCCGAGCGCGAGACCAACATGCTCGACGGCGGTGCGCATTTCTACGGCACCTACGCGACCAAGGACGGCAAGCATGTCTGCATCGGCTCGATCGAGCCGCAGTTCTACGAGCTGCTCCTCGAGAAAACCGGGCTGAAGGGCGAATCGCTGCCGGCGCAGATGGACCGCAAGTCCTGGGGCCAGTTCAGGACCCGCCTCGAAGGCATCTTCAAGACCAAGACGCGCGACGAATGGTGCGCGATCATGGAAGGAACCGACATCTGCTTCGCGCCGGTGCTGACCATGAAGGAAGCACCCAGCCACCCGCACGCCAAGGCCCGCAATGCCTATGTCGACGTCCAGGGCTTCCAGCAGCCCGCGGCAGCGCCGCGCTTCTCGCGCACCAAGGAAGGCGTGCGGGGACCTGCGGCCAAGCGCGGCCAGCACACCGACGAGATCCTGGGCGAACGCGGTTTCTCGGCCAAGGAGATCAGCGAGCTGAAGGCCGCGGGCGTCGTCGGCGCACAGGCCTAACGAAGGCGCATGATCCGCGCCTTCGAACTCGCGGTCCGGCAGCTCAGCGACCCCCGGCTGCGCAGCATCATCTGGCAGTCACTGGCCTTGTCGCTGGTGCTGCAGGTGGGCATCGGCGTCCTGGCCTGGTGGGCGCTGCAGTCCTTCGCGACCTTCCAGTGGAGCTGGCTCAACGAGGGCATCCGTTGGCTGGGCGGCGGCGCGGTGATCGTGCTGGCGCTGATGCTCTTCCCCGCAAGCTTCGGCATCGTGATCTCGATCTTCATGGAGAAGATCGCCGACATCGTGGAGAGCGAGCACTATCCGAAGCTCGGGCCGGCGCGGGGCATCCCGGTCTGGACCGGCATCTGGTCGGGCATCCTGTTCCTGGTGACCCTGATCGTCCTGAACCTGCTGATGCTGCCCTTCTACCTGGTGGCGCTGTTCGTGGCCGGGCTGGGCGCCGTCCTCTTCTATGGTGTCAACGGCTGGCTGGCCGGCCGCGAATACTACGAGCAGGTGGCGCTACGCCGCCGCGACCCGGCCGAGGTGCGCGCCTGGCGCAAGGCCAACAGCGGCACCCTCTGGCTGACCGGCGCGGCCATCGTCTTCCTGGGAACCATCCCGATCCTGAACCTGATCGTGCCAGTCCTCGGGGTCGCGATGATGGTCCACATCGCGCAAATGCTGCGGCCACCCCTTAATTTACCGACAAGCCCGCGCTAAAGTGCGGGCATGAAATGGACGACGGGGGCACTGGCATCGATCCTCTTGCTCGGGGGATGCCAGACAGGCAATCAGCAATATTCTCTTACCGGCGGCGAGAAGGGCGTCTTCAGCTCGCGCAACGCCGGCTCACCGATTTCCCAGGATCGCCTCAAGGGCCTCGACGAGACGCAACTGACGGCGCTTCTGGGGGCGCCGCAGCTCGACCGCAAGGACGGGCAGGCGCGCGTCCTGCGCTACCAGTCGGACGGCTGCACCTTGTTCGTCTCTATGTACCAGCGCGACGGCCAGCCCTGGCGCGCCGAGTTCGCCGACGCCTACGACATGCAGCTGCGTCCGCTGAGCCCGCCCGACCAGTGCGCGGGTTCCGTCGCGGCCCAGAAACGCCGAACCGCCTAGAGGCGCCGGCCGCCTCCCGAGCGGCAGCTCCTTATTTTCCGCCGCGATCCTCGCGCCACAGGTCGAGCTTCTCCTGCACCGGCCGGTCGGAGAAGGAGAACAGCACGGCGTCGCTGTCGGCGCGATGCTCGACCGTGGCCCAGCTCGGCACTACGAAATGGTCGCGCTTCTTCCAGCGCATCACCTTGTCGCCGATCCGGCTCTCGCCCTCGCCCTCGACCACCGAGAAGACCGTGCCGTCGGTGCTGCGATAGGGCGCGCTGGCAAAGCCCTTGGGCAGGAGCTGCATGAAGGTGCCCATTGTCGCAATCGGCGCCCCGCCGCTCGCCGGATTGACGTAACGCAGCTTGTAGCCATGGCAGGCGTCGGGGGGACCTGCCTTGGCAAGCCCCTCCAACGCCTCGCGCGTGCGGGCATAAGGATAGTTGAAGATCGGCGAAGTCTGCCGGGCGGGCTTCCAGTCGACCGGCAGCAGCCCGCTGGCGAATTTCGCATCCGACGTGCC
>VFQN01000167.1_pt1 | contig 137406 bp, 125 predicted proteins | sample 3512371 | NCBI WGS metagenome assembly VFQN01 (sample SAMN10412370, study PRJNA504923) | tailings metagenome | isolation source: Replicate 2 from Balatoc abandoned mine | place: Philippines: Itogon, Benguet | collected 2017-08-28 | reverse complement strand
CTTACCGGGGCCTATTTTTTACCCCTTTTTTGACTAGTTTAGTCGGTCACTACTGATTTTTTATAATATTTATTTTGGCGCCCTTCTTTCTTAAACTCTAACACTTCTTTCTCCACCAAACGTTTCAGGACTACAGAAGCATGAATTGAATTTGCTTTTATTCCTTTTTCCTCCTCAAGATATTCTAACAAATCCCCAACTAATTTTGGTGCATCAAAAAAATCTGTTTCCTCTACCAATTTTGTAATCTTCGTTGTTAATTGGTTCCTGCTTAAACGTTGCGGTGATAAATTATACCTGGGCTTAATTTCAAATTGTATATCAAAAAAATCTTTTGGGTGAACACCAATCGCTTTAGCTATTTCAATCAAATGACTGGTATCAGTATTCTGCCCATTCTCAATTGATTTCAACGTATTTCTGGTGAATCCAGTCATAGAAGAAACATCTTCAATGGTTAAATCCATCTTTTGTCTAAGCTCCTTAATCCGAAGCCCTACTTTTTTAGTTTCCTTCTTGTTATGATATTTCCCCACCCCTCAAAAAAAATCAGCTATTAAAAAACAAATTGATTATTCAAATAACCATTTGGTTATATAAAACACAGTTGTTATATTTGATCCTACATTAATTCCTTCACGAGTTACAAGAAGTGCTAGTGACTTACTAATGAGCTTAAAAGGATTCAAATACAATTCAGACCTACACATCGGGGACTCATTTTTTCTACAAGCCGGGAGCATCTTCTCACGCTTCGGTAAAAAAATGAGCCCCGCTTTCTATATTTTTCTACCCGTGCCCTTACCCACTTTCCTGCTCTCCTTCCTCATTCTCTTCGCCCAAAAACCGAAGAACCCGGTTTAAACCAAACCGCCCATAAAGGCCGGCGGCGGGAATACTTTTCTCATGGGTAGCTCCCAGTCCGACCGGCCACCTTTTTATTTCCTCCTTACCAAATCTGACAGCTATGTTTTTACGATCCCTGCTCGTACTGGCATTCCTATGCCTCTTCCAACCCGGTTTTAACCAGGCACTCAATCCAGGCGACCCAATCCCCCCAGACCTGAAAATTACCAACCTACACAATTACCCCGTTTCTGAAATCCAACTTCAACAACTATCCGGAAAACTCGTTATCCTCGACTTCTGGTCTACCTGGTGCAAATCCTGCCTCGAAGCCCTACCTAAACTCCACCAGCTGCAACAGGAATTCCCTGACCAAATCCAACTACTCCTGGTTAATACCTACCCATCCGATTCCTTCCCACGCGTTAATACCATTTTTACCAAGCGCCAACTTCGCACCGGCCTCCCTATGGAACTGCCCTATAGCCTCCAGCAACAACAGCTTCTCCAGTTCTTCCCTCACCAACTCCTGCCGCATTGCGTCTGGATTAGCCCCTCCGGTATCTACCTCGGCGCCTCCTCCGGCCAGGAACTGACCGCAGAAAATATCCGCAATGCCCTCAATAACAAATTGCCCAACTTCCTGAACAAAGCCGATAATCTCGACTTTAACCACTACCTGCCCATCTTCGCACAACCAGCTAAAATCCCCAATGATAAACTGATCTTCCAGTCCACCATTACCCCCTATATTGAAGGTCTTGGGTACCGGATCCTCTCCAATCAACTCGAGAACGGCAGCTTCCGCTTCTGTATGTTCAACTACCCACTGTTGGCCCTCTATAAAAAAGCGTTTCAACTCAACCACCTGCCTAACCATTGGTTCCAATTCGATTCCCTTCCCCAGGATTCCCTGAACAAAAAATTTTGCTACGAACTCATCCTCCCTCCTAAACTCCAATCCCACCAGTTCAACCGTATGCGCACCGACCTGGAACTCTTCTTCCATATCACCATCCGTGAAATGCCCCGCACCGTAAAAGTGCTCAAACTGATGCCGCCTAAAAACCTGCCAAGAGCTGTTCATACTTCCAATCCTTCCAGAATCATTTCCCTGGCTACCCTGATTAAACACCTCGATCTGAGAAATGGTTTTCGGGTCATCTGCGATGATCCCAGGCAAAACCAATCCCTCGCACTGCCACATGATTTTTTTCAGCAGGATTTTCCCTCCATGTTGTCCATGCTGCATTCACTTGGCTTCAAATCATGTACCGATTCGCTTACCCTGCCCTGTTATGTGTTCACCAAAACAAATCCTTCTTATTAAACCAGTAAAACAAACTGTATGAGAAAACAAATGCTTTTAACCCTGCTTATTTTTAGCTGCTGCACCGCTTTCCCGCAAACCGGAAAAAAGAGGCTTAGCGGCTCCATTACCACCAAAAAAGACGGCACCGAAATTCCCGCCGTCTCTATTTCCGCCCTTCGGAATAAACTATCCGTTCTCTCCAATGAAAACGGCCTTTTCGAACTGAACCTGGCCATCTTCCCCGATACCCTCCTGATCTCCCACGTTAATTACCAGTCAAAAAAAATCCATGTCCCGGCACCAGCCTCCTCCCTTGTTATCCAACTCGAACCCCGCGATGGTTACCTCGATGAAGTGGTCATACAAACGGGTTATAATAAATTCAGTAGGGTAACTGCTACCGGTTCCTTCGCAACCGTTGATAATGCCACCCTAAACCAACAGGTGGGTACCAGCATTATCGACCGTATCGTGGGTGTTACCCCAGGGCTCGATCTCATCGATAACAAATCAGATGATAAACGGGAGCTGGGTATCTCCATCCGCGGTATCAGTACCTTCAATGGCCCCCTCGACCCACTGATCGTGCTGGATAATTTTATCTACGAAGGTCCCATCTCCAATATCAATCCCAATGATGTTGAACAGATTACTGTTCTCAAAGATGCCGCCGCTACTTCCATCTACGGCGCAAGAGGTGGTAATGGTGTTATTGTAATAACCACCAAAAAAGGTCGCTTCAATCAAAGAACCCGCCTCTCCCTGAACGCTACCTATATCCATGGCCGTGAACCCAATCTTTCACTGATCGAAGAAATGAACCCGGCAGATTATATCGCGGTGGAAGAGATGCTGTATAAAAGAGGCTTTTTCAACAACCGCTTTACCAATCCTAATTTTCCTGCGCTTACTCCCGCTGTGGAAACATTGCGCCGCAGAGCCCTCGGTATGATCAGCGCGGAAGACTCCCTGCGCCAAATGCAGTTATACGCTGCTACCGATGCCCGTGATCAATTTCAGCGGTATATATATCAACCCTCCCAAACCCGTCAATATTCACTGAACCTGAACGGTGGTAACGATAAACTTGCCTGGATGGTTTCCGGTGCCTTTGACGATAATACGGGCACCCTTTCCAACCGGCTCAAAAAAACCAATATCCGCATGGAAAATACCTACCGCCCAATGCGTGGGATCCAACTCACCCTCGGCGCTATGTACACCAATAGTTCCGTTAAAAGCGGTAAAAGCGGATGGGGTTCTTTTTCCGCCGAGCGCCCCTATCCCTATATGAGACTGGCAGATGAAAACGGTACGCCCTTGCCTGTTTCTTTTGGTCTCAGTAATATTTATAAGGATACCGCTGGTAACGGTCAATTGCTCGACTGGCGAATGATACCCCTTGAAAATTATAAACACGATTACAGCTTACAAAGACAGGAAGAACTGATTACTAACCTGGGACTGACTGCCGATCTCTTCAAGGGCGTACAATTGGACATTAAATACCAGCACCATACCCAGGAGGCAAAGAATGAGAATATTAGTACCATGGAAAGTTATGGAACCCGGTTCACCATTAACCGTTTTACTCAGGTGGATCCCGCCAACAATACCATCCGGTACATTATTCCAAAAGGATCCATTGTTGAAAAAACAAACACCGGCATACAGTCGAAGAATATCAGAGCCCAACTCAACCTGAACAAACAGATAGCTGATCACCAATTGGGCGGATGGTTGGGGTTTGAAGCCAGGGAAACTGAAAATACGTACAACACCTACAGAATGTATGGCTATTCGAAAGATCCATTGTTAGCAGCCCAGATGGATTTTGTAAATACTTATCCCACCTATATTACCGGCAGTCCTTCTGTTATTCCCGGCGCCCCACGGGAAGAAATGACCAACCAGCGTTTTATTTCCTATTACGCCAACCTGGGTTATTCCTACAAAAACCGCTATTTGCTTAATGCCAGCGCCCGCCGGGATGGTTCCAATTTATTCGGATTGTCCACCAATAATAAATGGAATCCACTCTGGTCTGCCGGACTTGGCTGGACCATCTCTTCCGAACCCTGGTACCAGCTCAACTGGTTGCCCCGCCTGAATCTTCGCATTTCCTATGGCTTCAGTGGAAACATTAATCCGGATATGGTAGCAATACCTGTAGCCCAGGGTTTTATTGATTACCTGATTAATCGTCCGGCTGCCAATATCATAAGGATTAATAACCCTTCTTTAAAATGGGAAACAGTGGAACAATTCAACCTGGCACTGGATTTCTCCACCCGTAACAACAGGATTTCAGGTTCCATTGATTTCTACCTTAAAAACGGGAATGACTTATATGGACCGGCACCATTCGATTATACGGGTGCCATTAGTACCAGCAATATGCTTACCAGGAATGTTGCCGCTACCTCTGGGAAAGGGCTGGATCTTTCCATTCGCGCCCAACTGGTGAAGGGGATGGTTAATTATTCCATTACCGGTATTTTAAATTACAATAACACAAAAACCAAAAAATACTTTTCCGCTACTGCAGAACAAATCAGCACCTTCCTGAGTACGGGGTCGGCTATTCAACCTGTAGTAGGTAAGCCCCTTTATGCACTGGTAGCCTATCGCTGGGGTGGCCTCGATGAAAATGGCAATCCCATTGGTTTCCTGGATGGAAAACCTTCCACTGATTACCGTGCCATTATCACCGAAGGCAGCACCAAAGGGGTAGATGGCAATCTTATTTATATGGGTTCTGCCACTCCCAGGTTTACCGGTTCCCTTATCCAAAGTGTCTCCTGGAAAGGGCTGCAACTGAATGTTAATATCGGCTATCGCCTGGGCTATTTTTTCCGCAAAAACACCATCAGTTATAATCAGCTTGTTTCAAATGGCCGCGGTCATGCTGATTTTTCCAAACGTTGGCAGCAACCGGGTGATGAACAGTTTACCAATGTCCCCTCTTTTCTATATCCACACAATCGCCTCGCCGACCGCGATGCCTTGTATGGCCGGGCAGAAATCAATGTTTTCTCTGCCTCCAATATCCGCCTCAACTATGTGAACCTGGCCTATGACCTGCCCCGTTTGGCAAAATGGATGAGCCCGGAATCCAATTGGCAGTGTTACCTCAATGCATCCAACCTGGGTATCCTCTGGCGGGCTAATAAACTGGGCCTGGATCCCGATTATTCCGGCCTGGCGGTTAGACAACTGGTCCTGGCCGCTGGTTTTCGAATTTCACTCTAATCCTAAAAAAACGAATCATATGAAAAGAATACTTTTTTTTCTAATTGGAAGCATGTTGCTTCTTTCATTTGCATCCTGCCAGAAATTTCTGGATAATAAATACGATGCCACGCTGCTCGTTCCGGCTACTGTGGATGAGCTCCAGGCATTGCTGGATCATACCAACAGAATAAATAAAACTACTTCCAATTACATGCTTATTGCTGCTGATAATATCTTTCTTACGGATGAAATACTGGATGAATATTATTATAGCGCTCCCTTGTATTTATGGCAGGATTATCCCGATAATTTCAGTAACCCCTGGGCAGTAAATTATGCAGTAGTTTATCTGTCTAATCTCTGCCTGGAAAGAATTCAGGAAGCACCCCTTACCGCGCAAAATCAGGATGCCTGGAAAAATGTGATGGGATCCGCCCTGTTTTATCGGGGAGAGAAATACCTCAACCTACTCTGGACATATGCAAAGGCATACGACGAGGCATCCGCGGACCAGGACCTGGGTATTGTACTCCGGGCCAGTTCAGATTTTAATATTGCCTCTGTACGCGCCTCCGTTAGAGCATCTTATCAGCAGGTGTTGCAGGACCTCCGGCAATCAATTCCCTATCTTCCGGAAAAACCACAGCTGCCCACCCGACCTTCAAAAATGGCTGCCTATGGAATGTTGGCCAGAACCTTCCTGTCCATGCGGCTTTACGATAGCGCCTATCATTATTCCAATAAAGCATTGGAAATAAAAAGTGAATTGATTGATTTCAATGAACCTGTTCTTAATGACAGACCCGTTCCTTTTGATCCTTATCCGTTTAATTCGGAAGTGGTCTATTATACAACTACTACACCGCTCGGATTAGCTGCTTATCAATTTGCCCGGATAGATACGGTTCTATATGATCAGTACGCAATTACAGATCTCAGAAAATCGCTCTTCTTTTCTCCTATCGCTGGTTACCACCGTTTTCGTGGCTCTTACGCGGGGGATCTCTATACTCTGTTTAGCGGCCTTGCTACAGATGAACTCTTGATTACCAGGGCGGAATGCCTGGCCCGGAAAGGCAAAACAACAGAAGCCATACAGGAGCTGAATACACTGCTGGAAAAACGGTATAAAACGGGTGAATTTATTCCGGTTACAATCACCGACCCCGCCGAAGCGCTTGATCAGATTCTGCTGGAACGAAGAAAAGAATTGCTCATGCGGGGCCTGCGTTGGATGGATATCAAAAGGCTCAATAAAGAGGGTAGGGGTATTGTCCTAAAACGCCTGGTTGAAGGCAAAGAATATACGCTTCCTCCAAACGATCCGCGCTACGCGCTTCAACTGCCTATTGATATTATTAATCTAACCGGTATACCCCAAAACTAGCTGCTCAACTGTCAGCATTTTTAGTAAAGTAAAAGGAAGGTTGCTGCTGAATGCAGACAACCTCCTTTTTTGATGAATGGCTTTATTCCCTGTTGATTACTGTAATTGTACTGCCGCTTTCTAGTTCAGGTACAAAATGACCAGGTAAATCGCCTTAAAAACTCAGAAAACATTTTGGTCTAAACTTTTTAAAATGAGAATTATTTATTGTATTTTCTTTCCACCTTATCCAAAACAATGCTTGTAACAGTTACCCATAACCGTTTGGGGGCATTCTGTTTCCTTTCCAGGGATGCCGACGATTTCCCTGCTCCCCGAATTGCCGGAGCTTCCGTTTGGGATGCCAATGTCTTTCAGGGTAAACTGATCATGGAGGAAAAAATACAACAGCATTTTTCTCTTTTAGTAGCGCACTTTAATTTTTCCATTCGGGCTGAACTGCAATTCTCAACTTCTGTTAAACAACCCATATTGGCTGTATTGGTTAAGGGTGAATTGGAACTGGCTGCACCGGCTAATAAACCTATTCAGCTTCAAACCAATCAGTATTGCTTCATCCCCTGTACTGATTTTTCACTTGAAGTAAAAACAACCAATACTAAAATCCTCTTTATATTTTTCGACCCATCCTGGCTGCTGCAAATTGGTTGGATACAACCGCTACCTTCTTTTCAGCCAGTTATCGCCAATGAAGACTTTCAGCTTCGCATATTTCATCTTTTCCACAATGAATTCAATTATACCCTGCGCGATTTTTATTTTGAAAATTTAGTTAGAGAACTGCTCTTTCTTATTCTTTCTGCCCATCAGAAGAATGACTCCAACGAAACGCCCACACAAAAAAAAGTAGCACTGGTAGAACAACTGATTAGTCGAGATTTGCAGACGCATCTTACTACCAAAGAATTAGCCAGGATTGCTGGCATTAATGAGTGCACCTTAAAAAAAGAGTTCAGACAACATACTTCCATGAGCCTTTTTGAACGCCTGCTTTTTAAACGTTTGGAGAAGGCTAAATACCTGCTGGCGGAAACGAATGACAAGGTTTCTGCTATAGGTTGGGAAATGGGTTATCAGAATTCTTCCGCTTTTTCAAGGGCATTTAAAAAAATGACCGGTTTTACTCCTTTGCGCTGGCGGGCATTACACAAAAAATAAACCTGTTATGAAAAAAATACCAGCCCATATCAACACGCTGATTACTGGTTTCTTTCGAAATCAATTATCCCAGCATCAATTAGATCAATTGGATGCCTGGATTATAGCGAGTGAAGAAAATGAACTGCTGTTTGAAGAGATAGTGGATATGGGAGGAGTACCCGAAAAAAAATCCTATAACTATAGCTGGGCCATTGCTGCGCTGTTGATATTATTGCTGGCTCTTACATGGCTGATTAATTCCCTTGTATCTACAAAGGATCAGCTTTCTTCCGGCATGGTTTCCGGCTTTTCAATGGATACCCTCAGTAAATTAAAAGAACCGGCATTGCTGCTAAACCAAAAGGAAATAATATTCCTTCACCAGATCAAAAAGAAACTATCAGCCTATCCTTATCTGGAACTGGATGAGGCAGTACAAAAGATCCGCATCCTGCGTTCTGCTCCCAGGCAGACTTTCTTATTTATTAACCCCTCAGGTTCCATCTGGAATCTACAATTATCTGACAACTCGCTGGTTGAATTAAATGCAGATTCGAGGATCTGCTTTCCATCCGCCGCGCATCTTATGCCCCGGCAATTGGAACTGTCCGGCGAAGCGTTTTTTACGGTTTCCGCCTCTCAAATAAATCCTTTCACCGTTAAAATGAAAGATATCCGGGTTACGGCAACTGGTACTGCTTTTAATATCAATACTCACTCAACCGACAGCACCATCCGAACCTCCGTTTTTGAAGGAAAAATTAAAATCTATACTAGCATGGATTCCATCTTACTTTCACAGGGTATGGAAGTAATTGCTACTTCTTCCAAACTGGTATCAGGGGAATTCAATACTCAACAAATTACCGCATGGCGTAACCACCAATTTTATTTTAAAGACACCCCTATCCGGGAAGTTCTGGAACAAATAAGTCACTGGTATGGTCTTCAAATTGTTTACAACCGCCCTGTTGATTTTCACCTGAATGCACTGGTTCCCTTTTCAACACCCTTACCTGACCTGCTGCTGCTGCTGGAAAAAACCGGACATGCACAATTTACGCTTAGAGGCGATACCCTTATTGTGGATCCTTCTTAATCCTGATTCATGAGAAGCAAGTTTCTTCTAATAATATTATTGGGGGCTTCTTTTACTGCATCCGCCCAAAAAAATGATATCCATCTTGAGCAGGTAAAACTGGATTCTGCACTCCGGGTTGCTGAAAGGATCTTTCAGGTTCAGTTTATCTATTCAAAAGAGTTGATACAAAAAGCGCATCCTGTTTCCCTTAAACTTAAAAACGCAGACCTCAATGCGTTTATACATGCCTGCCTGGTTGATCAGCCAATTAGTTTCTTTCTTTCGGGCTCATTCATAGTCTTACAATGGCTGGAAAAGCAAAGGCCTCCGGATACCTCTTCCTATTTTATAAGAGGCATAATTGTGGACGATGCGGGTCAGCCAATTCCTGCTGCTACGGTCCTGGAAGAATTTTCAAACAATACCGTGCAGTCAGGTCAGGAGGGTTATTTTTCGATTGCTGTTGCATCCACCCATTATCGAATCCTGGTTTCCTGTGTTGGCTACGAAACAGTTTTATTGGAATCCCCTCTTATTGAGTTCTTAAAGGTAAGGCTTAAACCTAAGCCGCTTGATTTGGAAGAAACCATTGTAAAGGGGCTCTATTCTACTCCTGCGTATTCCAATACCGGTTCCATTTCTTTTGTTAAATCGAATGTCCTGCAATCAATGCCTGTACAAAATGTATTGGCCGCAACACAGGGAAGGGCTGCCGGTGTTCACATCAATACAGAAAACGGACTTCCTGGTGGGAATCTTACCATACAGATCAGAGGTCCCCATTCGCTTAATGCCGGTAATAACCCGCTTTTCCTGGTGGATGGTATCCCTTTTGAAAATAGCCCGCTTAATAAGCATACACCGGTTTTAACAACGGGCAGCGTTGGCCCCATTCATCCGCTTTCCATTATCCCGGCCGAAGAAATTCATAGTATTAGTTTTTTAAAGGACGCAGATGCAACTGCTTTATATGGGGCCAGATCCGGAAATGGTGTTGTGTTAATCCAGACAAAAAGTGCAGTCAGAGATGCAGCTGGCTATAGTGTTACCGTTAAACAGGGCTTTAGCAGGATCAGTCAGTTCACCAATTTATTAAACCTGGAACAATACCTGGCATATAGAAGAGACGCTTTCGTTTATGATTCTATCCTTCCTACTCCTTCCATTGCACCAGAACTCCTTCGATGGGATACCACGAATGGTAACAACTGGCAAAAATACCTTTTTGGGAAATGGGCCTCCTATACGAACCTGCATGCGAGCTTTCAGACTAGCCATGCTGCACTAACTTACCGGCTTGGAGTTAGCCTCCATAATCAGGGTTCGGTTAGTCCCGGTGATAATTCTTATACCCGTGGAAGTGTACACCTCCAACTAGCGCTTCACCCGCCTAAAAAAAGCTGGAATACAAAACTCACCCTACTGACTGCCATCGATCAAAACAGGCAAATGGCTTTCAATGCAACTGCCGCCCTAACCCTTCCTCCCAACATTCCGCTTTTCACAAGGGAGGGTAACATTTCCTGGGAGGGTTTTACAAGCAACGCGCATCCGTATGCGCTGCAATTCCTCCGCTCCAATGCATCCAACGGCTTTTTCCAATCGGCGCTGAAAACGGAACTGCGGCTCAATTCTGCGCTGCTATTTAAAGTGAATATGGGCGGCAATTATATCAATTTGACGCAGGATTTCATATTACCCAGGCAATACCTGAATCCGGGTTTGACAAACAAAGGGTTACCCAACCATGGTCAAAATATTCATCAGTCCTGGATGATAGAACCTCATTTGCACTTTTTGCGCAAAAAAGGAGCTTTTGAGTTACAGTCCACAGTGGGAGTATCCTGGCAAAACGGCCAAATAAAAGGACTTACACAAGTAGACAGCCTGCATCAATATAAACAACATACAAATTACAGCTATGCAGCAGGTTTTGCACAACTGCTTCTTTCCTGGAAAAAACAACTTTCCCTCAATCTTGTTCTTCGAAGAGATGCATCATCCCGATTTGGCCCCGCGAACCGGACGGGTAATTTCGGTGCCCTGGGTTTTTCCTGGGTCTTTCCCTTCGGCAAATTCAGAACAAGCTACGGACTAACCGGAAATGACCAGATTGGCGATTTTTCCTACCTGGCTACTTTTTCAAATGGTCGTCCTCAGCGTTTTGCAAACGACAATATAAGTTGGGAAACCATAAAAAAAATGGAAGCAGCACTGGAACTGAATTTGCTGAAAAAGCGGATCAAAACTACCCTGGTTTGGTATCACAATCGAAGCTCCAATCAGCTTGTACAAGTGCCGGTCCCGTTTGCAAGCGGTCCCTTTGGTTTTTATTTAACCAATTATCCGGCACTGATTGAAAATAAGGGTTGGGAAGTTGAATTGGCTTGTAATCTGATGAAAACTAAAAATCTTACCTGGACCCTCGAAGGAAATCTTAGCCTGCCTTCCAACCGTTTACTGAAGTACCCGAATCTTACATCTAATCCCGCACTTTCGTATCAAATTGGGCAGGACATCACCACTCGAAAGGGCTATCAATTTTTGGGTGTTAATCCCTCCAATGGACAGCCTCTTTTTAAAGACCAAAACGGCGACCAGCAATTGAATGAATTGGATCTGGTCTCCATTGGCAAATTAACACCCGACTTTTTCGGAGGTTGGGGTACTTCTTTAAAATTTAAAAGATTGGCTTTTGATCTGTATTTCCACTTTGTAAAAAAACAGATGCCTGTTGTTGTTCATTTACAAGGCGGTAACGGAAATCGCTTCCTGGATGCACTTAGCAGATGGAGTCAACCTGGCGATAATACGAATGTTCCCGCTGCTACTACCTTGCGTAATTCCACTTCCTTACTGCTGTCAAATTCCAGTGCTGCCTACGCAAATGCATCCTATGCAAGGCTGAAGTCATTCCAGGCATCCTGGTTGATTACTGGTGGGTACCTCCGGAAATGGAATATCCGGGAACTAAAATGTTTTATCGAAGCGGTAAACCTTTTTACCTGGCACAAAGGTGGAAACTATTTTGATCCTGAAACCAACCTTTTAGGGGTGCCACCTTTGCAAACAATTCTAATTGGAATCCAGCTAAAAATCTGATGAAACACCAAAGAATCATACTAAGAAAGGCGTTCCTACTTCCGCTGCTTATTTTGTTTTCCTGCTCAAAGCTGGTAGAAGTTAAACCTCCACCTCATCTGGTTACAGATCAAATCATTTTTGGGTCAGATGCTGCGGCAAAGGTTTATCTATCAAAAGCCTATGAATCCCTTTACTTCACCATGTCGAAATATCTTTCCGTACAAACTGCCGCCTATGTAGATGACCTGCAAATGCTGCAATCGCATCAGTCCTGGGCAGATTTTGCCCGTTCCAGGGTGGCTGTTGAAAATTCCTTCAATCTTGCTGCCTGGAAGGGTTTGTACGAACTTGTGTACATGGCAAATCTCTGGCTGAATAGAACGGGCCAAAGCTCTTTATCAGATTCGGTTGTCAAACAAATAACAGGAGAATTTCTATTCCTCAGAGCCTATGCTTATTATTGGTTGCTGCAACTCTACGGCCCTGTGCCCTATATGAACCAGCCTGATCCAATTGCAGCAGCAAAAGCATATAGAACAGCCATTCCTGCTATTCTGAATCATATGAGAACTGATTTGTCAGAAGCCTCTATCTTACTTGACTGGCAGGCTGATTTACCTGGAAAGTTTCAGGCAACAAAAGCCGCAGTGTTGGTTTTACTGGCAAGAATAGAGCTGATGACGGGAAATTATGCTGCTGCTTTGAGCAGCACAGAAGCCATTATCCAAAGCAGTTGCTATCAACTGGAAAAAGTGCAGGATGTATTTACTACTAAAAGCAGGGAAACAATTTGGCAATTGAAAACGCCAAAAGGAATCACAGACGATGCGATAACCTTTATACCGCAGGGAAACAGACCCCCTAATTTTATATTCAGAGCTTCATTTATACAAACCATATCACCCAATGATCAACGATTCATGCATTGGATCAGTTGTGCCAGCCAGAATAGCAGTAGTTGTTTTCCATATAAATACAAATTCAATGGGGCAGTTTCTCCGGAACGAACCGAACACTTGGTTCAGTTCAGGTTGGCTGAACTGGTGTTGATGCAGGCAGAGCTTTATTGGAGACTTGGCAAGCCTGATGCTGCGCTTCAGTTTTTGAATCTGATCAGGTCAAGAGCAGGTTTACAACCAGTGGAACTACCTTCCGGTGAAGCTGAAATGCAGCAACTCCTATTGGATGAAAGAAGAAGAGAATTATTCACAGAAAATGGCCTTCGCCTATATGATCTCAAACGCACAGGCCTGATAGAGCAGTTGTTGCAGCCTCTTAAACCAGATTGGAAGGCAGGCGGTGAATTTCTTCCAATTCCCGGTGCGGAAATCAGGTTGAATCCCAATCTTACACAAAATGCCGGGTACTGAATCAATACTTGGTTAGATAATAATCAGTCGGAATATTATTCAGATCATATGCTCTTGCACATATTTTCGGACCAACATCAATACATCCAAAGGCAAGCTGAGCCTCCTCCTCGGTTCCTACAAAGGATACCACAGGGAATTTTTCTGTGTCTCCTGCATAGTTATATTCATGCCAGTCAAGAATAATGGTGTTATGATTTGTTTTCTTATTATTTAATGAACTGGCAAATTTTGTAACCGTAGCTGTTACAATAAATACAAGAATTGGAAGGCTGGCTAGTCTCATTTTTTGGTTTTATGATGTTGAATAGTTGGCATACCGATATCCTGCTATGCCCAGCAGTAAAAAGAAAATATTGAATAGTAAGTGTTGTTCCCAGGACAGCCTGCTGATTACTCCTCCACAGGAGCAGGGTAGTTCGGTTGAAAAAATCAGCATGAGTCCTATATAAAGGGTGAACGCCAACATCAAAAGAACGGATAGCTGAAATGCGTATTTTCTGTAACGGGGAAGGATTAAAAAAAATGCCAGCGCAACTTCAATAAGTGGTATCAGATAAGATATCAAACCACTCATAGGAGCCAGCGCCGGCGAATGAGCTAACGAGTACAAAAACCTATCCCTTTCCATTAGCTTGTTAATTCCTGTATAGGTAAACAAAAGAATGAAAGCTATCGCAATACTCTCCTGGATAATATGTTTTGCTCCCGCAGTCATCTTTTGTAAAATTTATAAAAATACCCGGCAACCATTTTGCAGAATGGGAATAAATAATGTGCAAAGCGGGAATAATTGGAGGGAGGTTTTACAACCAATTTTGAACAGTTCACCCATTTTTTGGGGTTCAATAATTCACTTCGTACTTGCGAATAGCAGATTAGTACTGTAAATCCTGCTGTATGTCCTGTTTGATTTGGTAATATGCCCTCTTCCTCCCTATTCTTGTTCAGTTCAGTTCAGCGAAGTATTTCAAGACGAGATTTGAAAATGGGTGTTTTAACGGTTGCTTTTAAACAGATTGGTTTGGTAATTTTTGAGTCATATAATTTTTTAACCAACACAGCTCTTATGTATCAGTACGACTTTTTTATTCCTCATCGGAACAGGCTTAGGCGTGTGAGTGTTAATGAGATTTTATTGATTGAATCCTCCCGCAACTGCTGCCGAGTTAAAACGGATTCGTTTCATTTTGCTATCAATCAACCGCTCTGTAAAGTGGAACAATTGCTTCCGGAAAATGAGTTTTGTCGCATTCATCGCCAATTCATTATTCCACTAAAGCGTATCAGCTTTATTGAAAAAAATTTCGTGATGCTGAATGACCTGGAAGTTCCGATTGGTAAAAAATACCAGACCCATTTTTTTAATCAACTCCAAATCCTTCAATAAACCATAAAACCTATCTTATGCCAAGAAAGAATGCTACACCAACTGTCAAATTCAACGACCCTGATTTTCTCAAGCGAATCCGCTTTGCCAAATTAGCCGAAGGGGATCCTATTCTCAACTATTTTTACAGTTTATTGGAAGTTCCGGGTTATTCGCTTTTTGAAAGAGCTTATATGGATACCGTGATTCCCCCAAATATTGTATCTGTTGGCTGGAAACACTACACTGGCCAGCTTAATGACCAAATACCAATCCTTGCTTTTGATGATTCCGCTGTGATTACGGTATATGTTACCATCAGTAATGCTAATGATGAAGTAATAGAAGAAGGTTACGCCCTCCCGACAGAAACAGGTGATTATTGGTATTACAATGTAGCTGCTGAAAACAGCGCTATAGAAGGATGTAGTATAACAGTGGAAGCAACGGATTTGCCAGAAAATACAACAACCCAAACTTTCCGTATACCCGCTTAACCAACCGTTTAAACCAGCTCGATATCCTGCAATAAAACCTGGTTCAGGTTCTGATTCCCCAACCGGTGGCTGTCGTTTGGCAGCAGGGGAGGAACGACCCTTTGTTGTCACGCCGGTTTTTTTTCAACCAACCTGAGCTCAAGTTAGCCAGACCTAACCCCGACGTAACCCCGACGTTACCATGAGGTTTCCTTGAGGTTTCCATCAGGTTACAAATAGGTTACAAGAAGATTACAAAAAGCTAACAAAAAGGTTAGGCTCCTATTTAAAAAATCCTATTAAAAACCAAAAAAATGGCAAGAAACAGAAACAATATCCTCGCCCGCGGCTTTAGTGGAGCCGTAGGCAAACAATTGGTGCTCCGTACCAGCGGCGAACGTACCTTCCTGGCGAACCGCCCCAGCAAAAATCCCAATCGCGTTCCAACACCCGCACAGGAAGCGGTGCAGTTGAAATTTCGCGAATCGGTGATCTACGCCAAAGCAGCTATCCAGGATCCGGCATTGAAACTGGATTACCAGGCTGTCGCAAGACCCGGTCAATCTGCCTTCAATGTTGCCTTTAACGATGCCTACAAAGGCCCGGAATTGTCCAACCTCAATACCGAAGCCTATGCCGGCAACCCGGGTGATATCATCACGGTACGTGCCATCGATAATTTCTTTATTGATTCCGTTCGGATCAGCATTCTGGATTCAACCGGATCAGTATTGGAAGAAGGTGCAGCCACACCCAATGCAAACGGGCTTGATTTCAGTTATATGGCAACCCAGTCCAATGCCAGCCTGCCGGGTACAACCATCCGCGCGGTGGCGGAAGACCTGCCAAAGAACAGAACCATCCTCGATAAAGTCCTTTGATCATGGAACTGTTCTTATACCGAGAATATCATCCGTTGGGAACCAATGGTATCCTGGTCTGCAATAACAACCTGGTTTGTTATACCATTGAACTGCCCTGGTTAGATAACCGCCGAATGGTATCCTGTATACCCGAAGGCCGTTATCAGTTGGTGGAGCGATACAGCGAAAAGCACCAATTTCACCTGTTGGTGAAAGGTGTTCCCGACCGTACGCTGATTCTGATCCACCCTGCCAACCATGCTGCCAAAGAGCTCAAAGGCTGCATAGCGCCAGTAACAGAACTAACGGCCCCGGGTAAGGGAAAAGGATCCGCCCGTGCATTCAAGGTTTTGATGCGCCTCGTTTTTAAATCCATATCCGATGAAGAACCCGTAAAATTAAATATACTATGAAACAACAGGAAATAGACAGGCTCTCTATTATAGGTCGCGCCAATGCCGAAACGCCCAGTTTCTTTTTGAAGCTGCGCAACATTGGTTTGGTACTGGCTTCTGTCAGTGCCGCCATTTTGGCTGCGCCGATCACGCTGCCCGCCATCGTCAGCACCATCGCCGGTTATATCGGTGTAGCAGGTGCCGTTGCCAGCGCAGTAAGTCAGGTTACGGTAAAAGGATAACCGTTCGTTTGGATCTGCGAATGCCCGGCCAGTTGGTCGGGCATTTTTTTGACATTCTTATTTAGTTTATACATTTGAATCATGGATACCATCAAAGACTTCTAAAATAATTTCGATACTCGTTTACTCAGAGATTTTGTTTCCAATAACCCCAGGGTGATTGCTGCGCTTGAATTCGCCAGAAATTACTTCAATCAAAGTCAACCAGAGCAATTTTGGATATTGGTTGCGGTATCGGCTGGTCTTCCTATGAGTTTAGCCGTTTGTTTAACAATTCTACTGTTAAAGGAATCGATCTGAGCGATCGGCTGATAACTGTTGCAAAAAAGCTTTTTACTTCCCCCAATTTGAGTTTTTCTGAAAAAGACCTGACAGATAGTAGTCTTATAGCCAGTGAACAGTTTGATGCAGTGGTGATGATTGATGTTTTCGAACACATTTCTGTTGCCAACAGGTCTGGTTTTTACCAGGATCTGAAAAAAGTACTTAGCAACGAATTTTGTATCCTCTTGACCTGTCCCACCAAGCAACACCAGGCATTCCTTCGATCACAAAATCCGGAAGGCCTGCAACCTGTTGATGAAGATATTGATGCTGCAGTACTTAATGAATTCGCCTCCTCTATCGGGGGAGAACTGGTTCATTTTGAGCATAAAAATATTTGGCGTACGAATGATTACCTGCATGCCATCATTTCCAATCATACTACCTATGAGGAAATTCGTTCTATTAATAATACAAGGAACCTGCTTACTGGCACGGAGAAAAAAGCCTTACTGCTTGAGAAAGGGATTTCAGTTGAAGGACTGGAAGCGTTCTCCGGAAAATCCTTCTTACAACGAGTATTGAATAAACTTAAATAAGTAATCACTCCGCTAACTTACACAACTGCAGCCAGAACTCCTCAATCTTTAAAATCGCATTTAAAAAATCTTCCATCTCAATCGGCTTGGTTACATAACTGTTGGCGTAATTTTCATAAGAGAGATTGATGTCGCGGGTATTCGATGAAGTGGTTAGCATGATTACCGGAATTTTCTTCAACTCCGCATCCTGCTTGATGATTTTCAGTACTTCATGCCCGTTCAGAATCGGTATGTTGATGTCCAGCAAGACCAGGTCGGGCTTATTTTCCTGCTCGTATCCGTTTCGTTTATAGAGAAAATCAATCGCCTCCTGGCCGTTTCGAACCACGCTGATATTCGTTTGAATCTTGCTCTCCTCAAAGGCATCTAATGTGAGCACAATATCTCCCTCGTTGTCTTCCACTAATAACAAGTGTACGGGTTTTAGCATATTCCTATCTGTTAATCGTAAAATAGAACGTAGATCCTGATCCAGGCTCAGACTCCACCCAAATTCGTCCACCCCAACTTTCTACATGTTTTTTCACCATAGCTAGTCCAATTCCTGTTCCTTCATATTGATCCCTATTGTGTAGACGTTGGAAAATTACAAATATCTTATCAAAAAATTGATATGGTATTCCAATGCCGTTATCCTTTACTGCAATCACCCACCCGGTCTCCTGTTCCTCTGCCGTTACCCAAATTTCAGGCGGTTGGTCTGGTTTGGAATACTTAACCGCATTGTCCAATAGCGAATGAAGTGTTTGTATTACCGGAACTTTATAGGCCCTTACCTGCGGTAAACAATCGAAATGCAGTGTTGCCTGCTTTTCGGAAAATAGTTGATTTCGCAAGTAGAGATACTCCCTGATTATTTCTTCCAGGCTCAATTGCTCCATTTCTCCGGATAAACGACCAGCCCTTGAATAGTCAAGCAGATCCATGATGATTTTCTTCATCCGTTTCGCGCCATCCATTGCATAGTGGATGTATTGATGTGCTTTGTAATCAAGCTCTGTAGCATATTTTCGCTTTAATTGTTCCATAAAGCTGGATATCATGCGCAACGGCTCCTGTAAATCGTGGGAAGCAATAAAGGCAAACTGCTCCAGTTCTTCGTTTGCCATCTCTAACTCCCTAACTTTTGTTTTCAACTCCTGGTTCAGCAGCTTCAATTCGGTTTCTATTTCTTTTCGATAGGTGATATCCTGTAAGGCTCCCACAGCCCGTATGGCTTCTCCCTTTGCATCCCGGATAAGGATCGCCCGATCTATCACAACAGCAATACTGCCATCCGCTTTCAGGAACTGGTATTCTTTTTCCCATACATGTTGTTTTGGGTCGTTCACAACAGAAATAAATGATTGCATGATCTCTTCCCGCTGATTGGCAGGTATATGATCACTCCAGCTATCGAGTGTGGGACTTACCTTTTCCACTTCATACCCAAAGATTGTCTGGAAGCCACTTCCCCAATAAAGCGTGTTTTCCGGAATATTCCAGTCCCAGATGGCTTCATTGGTAGCTTCACTAACTTTCTCAAACCGTTCATTGGCCTCCCTGATCAGGATATCCGTTTCCTTCCTTAATGTTATGTCTTTGAAATAAACGGATAGCCCGGATTCTGATGGATAGGCCGTTACCTCAAACCATTTCCCCAGCGTTACATAATAGTCCTCAAAGCTGACGGCTTCCCCACTTGCTTTTGCCTGGTGATACATCCGGTAAAAATCCGAATCAATTGCATCCGCATATTCAGTCCAGAGATGTTTGCCAACAATGTCTTCTTTTTTCTTAAACAGCAACTGCTCCGCCATTTTATTCCAATAGGTCACCACCCAGTTATTATCTACCGCAAAAAACGCATCTCCAATACTTTCCAGGATCGTAGTTCTTTCCTCATAGGCTTTCAGCAAGCGGGCATCGGCTTCCTTACGCAAGGTGATATCACGGAAAAAAACAGATAATCCTTCTTCACTGGGGTAAGCATTGATTTCCAGCCATAAACCAAAATAATCTTCGAAATTGACGATCTCCCGTGTTTCAAGTGCCTTTCTGAAATACTGGTAGGAGGGGAGTTGAACCGCTTCCGGGAAGACTTCCCAGATATTCCGGTTCAGGATATCTTCCTTTTTTTTCTTGATTAGCTCTTCCGCTTTTCTATTCCAGTAGGTAACATTGAAATTCTTGTCCATGGTGCAAAACGCATCGCCAATACTATCCAGTATCTGCTGGATCTTTAACTCCAGTGTTTTGCGTTCATGAATATCCTGGTAACTGCCAAGAATACGTAAACAGGTGGCTTCTTTAAATTCACCCTTTCCAATACAACGTACCCAGCGCAAGTTGCCGGTAAACGTACGAACGAGTAACTCCTCATCAAAGGATTGCCCGTATTGGATCAGGTTGTTAACGGCATTGGTTATTCGCTCCCTGCTCTCACCTTCATACAATTCAAGTCCGCCTGATAAAGAGGGGTTGTAGTCTTCCGGCACTTCCAGGATTTCCCGTACCAATGGCGACCAATACATCTGATCGCCTGATTGATTTATCAGGTTTAATTCCCAGCTACCGATTCGTGCCATGCGGGAGGTTTCTTCATACAGGCGCGTAGCATTCCTTTCTTCTGTACGATCAAAAATCATGGAGTTGAACAGTACAGTTCCATCCGGATAAAAATAAGGGGTTCCAAAGCCTTCATGCCATCGTTCCCGGCCATCAGGTAAAATATTCCGCCAGGTAAAATGCCATTTGGTGCGGTTGGTAATTGCTTGTTCAATTGATTTCAACATAGGTTCCAAATCACCACCCTGCCGAACCTGTTCCCAAACCTGTGCATTGTTCTGCATACAGGATTCAGGAGAGAGTCCCCATATTTTCCAGCTTGCCTGATTCACAGATCGTAGGGCATCCGTTCCATCTGGGTATCGCAAATATTGAAAACTTACACCAGGCAGGTCATTGGTCAGCGATTGGAGCGTGAGTTCAGTTGTCTTAAGATCATGGATATCCTGGAAACTTCCGAATATACGGGTGCATATGCCATCATGCCATTCAGCCCTTCCCAACACACGTACCCAACGTTCCTTTCCCGATTTGGTTACAAGAATGGCTTCAAAATCCAGTGGTTCTCCCGATAACCTTGAATGCTGCACATTCTCTGCTACCATGGCTCTGAAATCCTCCCGATAGAAATTAATACCTTCCTGAAAATTGGGTTGATAAGTTGAAGGATCGGTACCATGCAGTTGATGTACCTGGTACGACCAGAATATTGTATCCTGCCTGAAATCAATTTCCCATCCACCGATGCGCGCCAGGGTATTCGCATCCTCTACCAATTCCTGTAATTTTTTTTCATTGCTCACATCCTTGCCGGTTGCAAATACCATCCCATCTTTTGGAGAAGGATTCAAATTCCAGCTCATCCAGATAGCTCTGCCTGATTTGGTAATAAACCGGTTTTCAAATTTTAGCAGTTGCGACCCGGCAACCAGCTTTTCCGCATTTAACCAGGAATTCTTCAGGTCTGCAGGATGTATAAAATAATCATAACGTTTGCCCAATATTTCCGCCTCTGAATACCCCAATAAAGCAGCTCCTGTTTTATTTATTTTTAAAAACCGGCCGCTGAAATCTGTGGTGCATATAATATCCGGTATGGAATCAAAAATTAACTGATGCTCGCGCTCCAGTCGTTTGCGATAAATCTTTGCTCCGATAAAATCATCCAGTTTAACAAGGGAAGTCAATAAGTCTGCTGCCGCTTGCTGATCTGCTGTAGTGCCTGCCAGGTATACACCCACTAATTGCTCCTGGTATTTCAGGGGTATTCCCACGATATAGGGAATTCCACTTTCAATGGCTGCCTGCCTGCGTACAAACCAATCCTGAGCCTGGTTAGTATCTACTAAAATTGCGTGTCGATCATTCCAGACTTTTCCAGGCATTCCTTCATTGGCTTCCAATTGCCGGATCTGCCTGGTTTGTTCATAAAAGGCGTTACCGGCTGCCGTTATTCTGGCGAAACTAGAAAGTTCCAGTTTGTCCTGAAGCGGACTCGGTAACCAAATTTCCCCAAAACAGCAACGGAAGAAGGTTGTTAATTCCTGGCATAATGGATCCAGAAATTCAGTCATGTCAGTTGACCGGTTAAATAGGTGACTGATTTTTAAAAGCAGCGTATCTTCTGCTTCGTTGGATGGGGCCTCTACACAACAGCAGATACCGAGTTCCTGTCCAGCTATTGTAATTTTATTCAGAAATAAGTTCGCCAAAATTGGGCTTCCATCTGCTCGCGTCAACCGCACCGGACCTGGCTGGGGGCTTTGTTTTTCGTAGGTGAAATAGTTTACCGGAGGAGTAGCCAGAAATGCTTCTTTGTTATAACCGAACAAGGCAAGCGCCGCATCGTTAACATCTATGACAGTTGCATTGTTTAAGTCATATAACCAGCTAGGTAAAGGATAGGTTTGAAGGCTATACATATTGTATAAAAATCCGTTAAAGTAAATATAACCCTACAAAGGCAATACCGCTGGTACAATAACCGATTTTTAAAAAGAACTATTGTCTTATTACCAAATCAGTAAATATTTCACTTAGTTAGATTAATGCTTAAAGCTGACCAATCACTATTATTATACCTTTGATGCATGTTTTCTATTTTCAGCAGGAAAAGGAATTTCCCCGTTATCAATCTCTCCGGCATTGGTACCGATATGCATTCCCACCTGCTGCCCGGTATTGATGATGGTTCGCCGGATGTTAACACCAGTTTGAGTTTATTAAAAGGCTTGCAGGAACTCGGTTTACAAAACTTCATTACAACCCCGCACATTCTCTGGGATCTCTACAAGAATACCGATGCCACCATTGAACCCGCTCGTCTGCAATTGCAGGATGCCCTGGTTTCCGATGGCAATTCAGCCCGCTTAGCTGCTGCCGCAGAATATATGATCGACGATTATTTTTCTGGCTTGCTTCAACAGAAAGCAGCTTTACGTTGCCTGAAGGGAAATTATGTGCTGGTGGAATTTTCCTTTATCAACCTGCCATTCGACTGGAAACAGGTTTTCTTTGATATGCAGATCCAGGGTTATCAACCCGTGCTGGCACACCCAGAGCGCTATCCCTACTTATTTCAGAAAAACACCATCCTGGATGAAATCCTGGATATGGGAGTATTGTTGCAGGTCAATTTAAACTCGCTGACCGGTTATTATGGAAAAGTTATCCTGCAACAAGGACAGGTGCTGGCTGCTAAAGGAATAGTTTCCTTCCTGGGGTCTGATCTGCACCATGAGCGGCATCTGACAGCCTTAAGAACCTCTTCCACGCTGATGCCACTTGTAAATAAACTGCTCGATTCAGGAAAACTGCTGAACCCCAGCCTGTAATGATCATTTACTGCATTCCATCGCCACGGCTCCGGCAAACCTGCTTTCGTTTTCCACCAGTTTAAACATGGGGTCAACACTATCGTTAAATGAGCAGCGACGAATATTTATGAATCCAGTCTGTTTCAGAGCTTCTGCCATGGAAGCGTGGTCCCATAACCATAAATGGTTGGCGTTGCCCCAATAAGAGGAAATGAATCCTTTCAATCCTTTGGGACGTTCTTCCAATCCAAATATCATGTTTTTGATAAACCGGATGCTGGCAGCAGAATCGCCCTGGTCAAGGGATTGCAGATAGCCACGGGCCATTAGTTCCAAATCCGGTACCACCAGGCGAAACAAGGCTCCTGGTTTTAATATCTTATAAGAGTTTTGCAATGCAATCCGGAAATCATTGAGCGACAGGTGTTCAAGGGTATGGGAACAATACAATCCGTCGCAGGAATTATCCAGTACCGGTAAGCCTTTAATAATATCGCCATACCGTACATTGGGCGGAAACTCCGTGTTTAAACGACCTTTAAGTAAGGAACCAATTACAGGTATTTTCTGAATCCGAAGGGTTGGGGAAACATCAAAATTGGTCCAGGCTTCCGGCGCAGATAATCCGCATCCGTACTGTACATATAAGCTCATACCGGTTTTTCAAATTTTGGTGAATATAGGATGAAGCGCTGAATTATTTGTGTTTAACCTGTTACACACGATTCTTCAACATTTTTTTGAGAAAACCGAACATTTATTAGTTTGTTTCTGTTTAATTATTTATCTTTAAAATTAAACAAGGAAACCCCAAGGTTATGAATGCGTTTACCATTAAAGACCTTGAAAATTTATCAGGAATCAAGGCTCACACCATCCGGATCTGGGAACAACGGTATAATTTTTTAAAACCGAATCGTACCGAGACCAATATCCGGAAATATTCCAGTGAGGAATTAAAAGCTGTACTGAACATCGCTTTGTTGAACAAATACGGCTATAAAATCTCACATATTGATAAAATGAGTCCTGATGAGATCCGGGACCGGATCGTGTCCCTGGGCAATATCCAGGCACAGCAGGAGCGGATCGTGAATGAACTGATTCAGCACATGGTAGATATGAACCTGGAAGCGTTTGAGCAGGTGCTGGATGAGCATATCAGAGCCCGTACGATCGACAAAACCATCACGCAGATTATTTTTCCGTTCCTCGAGAAAATAGGTATCCTCTGGATGACCAATCATATAAATCCAGCCCAGGAACACCTGGTTACCAATATCATCCGGCAGAAACTGATCGTGGGTATCGAGGGAGCTTTCTCGCACATAAAATCCAGCCAAACCGGACTCTTATTCCTGCCCGAAGGGGAATACCATGAAGTTGGCCTCTTATATATGTATTACCTGTTGAAGGGAAGGGGAATCAATGTTTTGTACCTCGGCGCGAATGTGCCGCTGAAAGATGTGGAATTCGTAGCCAACCTCAAAAAGCCCGATTTTCTCTACACCCACCTTACATCCGTAGCCAACAATTTCAATTTTGAAAAGTTCCTGAACAATTACCAGCTGCGTTGTTCAGCCCATACCCTGGTGGTATCCGGACTGCTGGCACAACAATATAAAAAGAAAGTTCCCGAGAGCGTGCGCTTCAAAAAATCACTTTCCGAAGTGATGGAATTCATCGCAGCTATTAAATAAGTTTTAACAAAAATTCGTCCCCCAATTCGTTGGTGGAACAATGAGTTTTGTTTAAATTTGGTTACCTAACAATTAAACATATAACCATGTCTAACGTAGATTTTAATGAGATGCTGGTGGACAATGCGGAGTTTCTGCGCCCTTTCGCAATCACGTTAACGAGGGATAATGAAGCGGCCCAGGACCTGTTTCAGGAAACCATGTACCGGGCAATTGCCAACCGCGAGAAATACAATGTGGGAACGAATATCAAAGCATGGTTATATACTATCATGCGGAACATTTTCATCAATAATTACCGCAGGAAAGCTAAACAGAACACCATTTTTGACCATACACCCAACGATTTTCTGCTCGACTACAACCAGGTTACCACAGCCAATGCAGCCGAGGCTAATCTGAAGATGAAGGAAATACATGGATATATTCATAAACTGCCGGAAATCTTCCGGAACCCTTTCCTGCTTTACTTCGATGGTTTCAAATACCATGAAATCGCCGACATGCTGGGCGAACCTCTGGGTACCATCAAAAGCCGGATTCACTTTGCAAGGAAATTGCTGAAAGCGCAGATAGAGAGGTGAGAAAAGTGAAAGGTGAAAGGTGAAAAGTGAAATCTGTGAAAAGTGAAAGGTGAAAGGTGAAAAATTAAGAGGGCAGCTATCATTCAAAATTTCTAACAATCAAATTTTTAGTGAAAGGGTAATGTGAAAGGGTTATTTTCACCTTTCACTTTTCACCTTTCACTTCTTCTTCCATGCCTCATGTAATCATCATTGGTGCCGGTTTCGCCGGCCTGTCCGCAGCAAGTTTTATGGCGAAAGCTGGCTGGAAAGTTACCGTGCTGGAAAAAAACGATCAGCCCGGTGGTAGAGCCAGACAATGGAAAACCGATGGTTTCACCTTTGATATGGGCCCCTCCTGGTATTGGATGCCCGATGTTTTTGAACGCTTCTTCATCCAGTTTGGAAAATCCGTTAGCGACTATTATGAACTCGACCGGCTGGATCCTTCCTATCAGGTGGTGTGGCCGAACGGTAAGATGGATATCCCGGCAGGATTACCTGCCTTAAAAGAATTATTCGAATCCATTGAACCAGGTGCCGCCAACGCCCTGCAACAATTCATGGATGAAGCTTCCTATAAGTACAAAGTGGGAATGCACAAGTTGGTACACAAGCCCGGACAATCCATTACCGAATTCATCGACTGGGATCTGATGCGAGGGGTATTTAAGCTGGATGTGTTTACTTCGATGCGTGCACATGTTCACAAGTTTTTTAAAGACCCGCAGCTTCGCCTGCTCATGGAATTTCCGGTGATTTTCCTGGGAGCCATGGCAGAAAATACCCCCGCCCTATACAGCCTCATGAACTATGCCGATGTGGTGGGTGGCACCTGGTACCCCAGAGGTGGAATGTACTCCATTGTAAATGCCATGTACCAATTAGCACTAGAACAGGGCGTCGAATTTAAATTTAATGAAGAAGTAAAAGAAATCAGTCTCCAACGCTCACGTGTAACCGCAGTTATAACAGATAAGGCTAGCTACGAAGCTGATGCGGTTATTGGTGGAGCGGATTATCATCATATTGAAACACAGCTGCTGCCTGCCAGTCATCGGTCCTATTCAGATGCCTATTGGGACAGTCGAGTTATGGCACCAAGTTGCCTGCTTTATTTTGTTGGCCTGAATCGTAAGCTGTCTAACATTCATCATCATACGCTGTTTTTCGATACCCCTTTTGAAAGCCACGCTAAAGAGATTTACCAGGATCCCGCCTGGCCTACTGACCCGCTCTTTTATATGAGTGCGGTTTCTGTTACAGATCCGGGATCCGCGCCTCCGGGCTGTGAAAACCTGTTTTTACTGATCCCTGTAGCTGCCGGATTGAAGGACGATTCCCCTGAAATAAGGGAGCATTATTTCAATATATTGATGGACCGGCTGGAAAATAAACTTGGTCAACCGGTTCGCGATGCGGTTATTGTGAAAAGAAGTTTTGCACATCGTGATTTTGAACAGGATTACCATTCGTTTAAGGGAAATGCCTATGGACTGGCCAATACTCTTAAACAAACTGCGATTTTAAAGCCTTCCTGCAGAAGTAAAAAGGTAAATAATCTCTTTTATACGGGACAATTAACAGTTCCTGGTCCGGGTGTTCCACCCAGTTTGATCAGTGGAGAATTGGTAGCAAAGGAAGTTATTCGGAATTTTTAATTAACTTATAAAAAAAGCCGGATCTACGCTTATGATGCATTTGTTTCATTTAGTCTGCGAACAGAGCAGTAAAATTACGACCGAACGATACAGTACATCGTTTTCGTCGGCTATTAAGTTATTGCATAATGATCTTCGTCAGCCGATTTTTAATATCTACGGTTTTGTGCGTTTTGCTGATGAAATTGTAGATACTTTTCATGAGTTCGATAAGCTGACCCTGCTGAAAGAGTTTAAGCAGCAAACCTATGAGGCAATTGAACGCAAGATCAGCCTCAACCCGATCCTGCATAGTTTCCAGGCAACCGTGAACCGGTATAATATCGATCATGAATTGATTGAAGCTTTTTTCAGAAGCATGGAAATGGACCTGGATAAAAAAGCATATGACCATCAGGGTTATATTGATTACATCTACGGATCCGCAGAGGTAGTGGGATTGATGTGTCTTTATGTTTTCTGCGAGGGGGACCGGTCGCTATACGAGCAGCTTAAAAATCCTGCACGTTCATTAGGAGCAGCTTTCCAGAAAGTGAATTTCCTTCGGGATCTTAAGGCTGATTACAATGGTCTCGACCGGATTTATTTCCCCGGATGTGATTTTACCAACTTTACCGAATGCGATAAGTCGAAGATCGAAGCCGATATCCAGCAGGACTTCGACGAAGCCTATAAAGGCATCATGCAATTGCCTGTAAAAGCGCGGTTCGGGGTCTATGTGGCCTATAAATATTATCTTTCCCTCTTCAAAAGGATCAAGCAGGTAAAACCCCAGCGGATCCTGATGGAAAGAATCAGGGTGCCCAACTACCGGAAAGCGGCCATTGTGGTGCGCGCCGGACTAAAAAATCAGTTGGGAATGATAGGGTAGGGGAAGGGAAGATGGAGGAAAGGCATCTTTCACCTTTCACTTTTCACCTTTCACAATTAATTATTCTTGTATGGAGCAAAAAAATATGCTCGTTCTCGTTAATGAGCAGGATGAGCCGAGGGGTACGATGGAAAAAATGGAAGCGCATCGCAAAGCTGAACTTCATCGCGCCTTCAGTGTTTTTATTTACAATGCGGCAGGAGATATGTTGCTTCAGCAAAGAGCGTTGAATAAATACCATAGCGGTGGATTATGGACCAATGCCTGTTGCAGTCATCCTTATCCGGATGAGGCACCAGCCGCAGCAGGCAAAAGGAGGTTGAGGGAAGAAATGGGCTTTGTGACTGATATCCAGCCGGCTTTTGAATTTGTCTATAAAGCTGCTTTCGACAATGGCTTAACGGAATATGAATATGATCATGTTTTCGTAGGAGAATATGATGGCCCCATTCATCCCGATCCTGCTGAAGTAAATGATTACTGCTTTTTATCACCTGCGGAAATTGAGGCTGCACTGGCATCCCATCCTGCACGGTTTACAGCCTGGTTTCACCTGGCATTTCCTAAAGTTCAGCAATGGAGAAAACAATCTGAAGTATGCATTGGTTAATTTATCTCGGAATCGTTCTGATTACTTTCCTGATTATGGAAGGCGTTACCTGGCTCACCCATCGTTATGTGATGCACGGATTTCTTTGGTACCTGCATGAAGATCATCATAAAAAAGGGCCTGGTTTCTTTGAGAAAAACGACTGGTTTTTTGTGATTTTCGCTGTTCCCAGTATAGGTATGATCCTTTGGGGAACATTGGATCCATCCATGTGGTGGATACAGGCCATCGGCTTTGGTATCATGCTGTATGGGTTCGCTTACTTTATGGTGCATGAAATCATCATTCACCAACGCTTTAAGTTTTTCACCCGCAGTAATAATATTTATATCCGCGCCATTCGCTGGGCCCACAAGATGCATCACAAACACCTGGATAAGGAGGATGGTGAGTCTTTCGGTATGTTGTTAGTACATCAAAAATATTGGGCTAAGGTTAAAAAAGACCGTGAAAACACCCGGAATAAAAAGGGATAAGCTGTCTATCTTGCTGCCAGCTAAATCACGGTGAATGTCCACACATCTCTTTCAATATAAGCCCTACGATTACAGGTACGAATACGACTATGTGTTTACGGGGGCAGGTGCAGCGAGCATGAGTTTGCTGCTCAGAATGCTGGTATCCGGACGATTTGATAAATCAACATTCCTGGTGGTGGATAAAGACCGGAAAGAGAACAACGACCGTACCTGGTGTTTCTGGGAAAAGGAAGATGGTTTTTTTGAAAAACTGGTGTATAAATCATGGGATCATCTCTGGTTTCATGGCCCGGGTTTTTCAAAAAAATACAAGATCAAACCCTATCGGTATAAAATGATCAGGGGGATCGATTTTTATTCCTTTTGTATCGATTACCTCAAAAAGCAGCAGAATGTTCAATTGCTTTTTGAACCGGTACAGCGCATTGAAACCTTAAAAGAAGGTGCCCGCCTCACCATTGAAAACGGCGAAGTCTACCATGCTAAAAAGTATATTTTTAATTCCATCCCTTTTGATCAACCCAAAGAAGCACCCGGCAAACATATGCTGCTCCAGCATTTCAAGGGATGGGTAATTGAAACGGAAACAGATTTTTTTGATCCTGCTGCCTGTACACTAATGGACTTCCGGATCAGCCAGGAACATGGTGCATCCTTCGTTTATACGATGCCGTTAACTACCCGGAAAGCGTTGGTGGAATATACACTCTTCAATGAAGGACTGTTAAAAGAGGAGGATTATGAAGATGGTCTGAAATCCTATATGCGGGATTTTCTCAAACTGGACCAATATACAATTCTTGAAAAGGAGTTTGGCATCATTCCTATGACCAATCGTGTTTTTGATGAGGGTAAAGGGAATATCGTAAACATTGGTACGGCAGGCGGACAAACAAAACCTTCCAGTGGTTATACCTTTCAGTTTATTCAGCGGCACAGTGATGAAATAATTTATTCCATGCTGAATCACGGTCGGCCCCGCCCTACCCAGGATAGCCATGAAGGGCGCTTTATGTTTTACGATTCTGTGTTACTGGATGTACTGGTACATAAAGAATTAGGCGGAGCGGAAGTTTTTACAAAACTCTTCAAACGAAATTCAGCTCAACGAATCTTCCGCTTTCTGGATAACCAAACCTGGATTCCGGAAGAGTTACTGCTGATCAGCAGTCTGCCGGTAGGTCCCTTCCTGCGCGCCGCCAAACGCCAGCTGTTTTGAGGAAACTTGCTTAATATTGAAGGGCAAAGCAAATTCCAACTATGACCCTCAATATTGATGAACTGCTCACGGTTAGTTTCACCCTGTTTGCGGTGATTGATATCCTTGGTTCAATCCCGCTCCTGATTTCCTTAAAGACCAAAATGGGTGAAATCCGTGAATTCCGGGCCACCTTAATTTCAGGGGCACTTATGATTCTGTTTCTGCTGGTGGGAGAACGGTTCCTTGGTATTCTCGGAGTGGATGTTGGCTCCTTTGCAGTAGGAGGTTCCATTGTGATTTTTATACTCGGACTCGAAATGGTGCTGGGTATCGAATTCTTTAAAAGCGAAGGCGATCCTAAGTCAGGCACCCTTGTACCCATCGCCTTTCCCCTGATTGCAGGCTCCGGTACGCTCACCACCATCATTTCCCTGCAAGCCAACTATCCTGTATGGACAGTTGCCCTGGGTATCCTGCTCAACCTGGTGGTCGTGTACATTGTGCTGCGTTCCCTGAACTATATTGAACGATTGATTGGTGCCGCCGGCCTCATCGCCATCCGAAAGTTCTTCGGAGTGATCCTGCTTGCTATTGCTGTGAAGATTTTTGCAACGAATGCAAGTGGGTTGATTAAGTGAAAAGTGAAAGGTGAAAGGTGAAAATAGTGAAAGGGGTGAAAGAGGTGAAAGGTGAAATGTGAGAGGTGAAAGCTGTGAAAGGGAGGCGGCCCTCAATTCATAATTCATAAATCATACTTCATACTTGTCTTATGTTTCGGATCTTTTTTCTGTTGTTCATACCGGCTTTCCTGCAGGCGCAGGATCAGCTCAAAACGGATGTCCTGGTTATTGGTGGTGGTACAGGTGGTACGGCAGCTGCTATCCAGTCAGTGCGACTCAAAACCAGGACCATCCTGGTAGAACCGGGACCCTGGTTAGGAGGTATGTTAACCGCTGCGGGAGTTTCTGCTACAGATGGCAATCATCGCCTGCCCTCTGGCTTGTGGGAAGAATTCCGGCAGGCTTTACGCAATCATTATGGATCGCCTGAAGCATTGGCTACCGGATGGGTTAGCAATACCCAGTTTGAACCACATGTGGGTGATAGCATCTTAAAAGCAATGGCATCCCGTGAAAAGAACCATCTAACGGTGATGCATGGTTGGGAATTTGACCAGGTGCTCAAAGAAGGGAATCGTATCCTGGGTGCACAGTTCCGGAATGTAAAAGGGAAACTGCTCATCATTCGAGCCTCCGTTACCATAGATGCTACCGAACTCGGCGATGTGCTGGCTGCAGCCCAACTGCCCTATAGTCTGGGTATGGAAGCAGGATCCGAAACCGGAGAACAGGTAGGGGTGGATAAAACTTCCAATATTGTACAGGACCTTACCTATGTGGCTATCTTAAAAGATTATGGAAGAGGCGTGGATTGCACAATAGTTAAACCGGCTGGTTATGATCCCGCAGAATTCGATGGCGCCTGCACCGATTATTATATCAATACCAGTTTGCCCAAACCTTCCGTGAATGCTGAAAAAATGCTGGAATATGGAAAACTGCCGGGAAACAAATACATGCTGAACTGGCCGAACCAGGGCAACGATACCTACCTGGAACTGGTGGAACTATCTTCAGCAGAACGAATCAAGGAATTGGAAAAAGCAAAAGCTACCACGCTGCGCTTTATTTATTTTATTCAGCACCAGCTGGGTTTCAAACACCTTGGATTAGCTGTGGATGAATTTCCTACAGGAAATGGATTCGCCCTGATGCCTTACCATCGCGAAGGCAGGCGGGTAAAAGGTGCTGTTCGTTTTACTATCAATCATATCGCTGATCCTTACGGTAAGGGACAACCATTATATAGGACCGGAATTTCGGTGGGAGATTACCCGATCGATCATCATCATAAAAAAAATCCGGCTGCTCCCCAGCATTTAAATTTTTACCCGGTTCCTTCTTATGCAATTCCAATGGGAGCTTTGATTGTTCCGGGAATCGAAGGCTTTATTGTGGCAGATAAATCGATCAGTGTTAGTAATGTAGTGAATGGTACCACCCGGTTGCAGCCTGTTGTTTTATTAACCGGACAAGCTGCTGGCGCGATGGCTTCCCTTACTGTGAAGGAACGCAAAACTCCTGATCAACTTTCCGTGCGGAAAGTCCAGCAAATCCTGCTCGATCAAAAGGCAATGATCCAACCCTTCCTGGATGTGCCTCCAGCTCATCCTCAATTCCAGGCCATACAACGGGTTGGGGCAACCGGTTTACTCAAGGGGAAAGGCATCCCTTTTCAGTGGGCCAATCAAACCTGGTTTTATCCGGATACTACAATTCAGTCCCAGCCCTGGTCGCCATTATCCGGACTCAACTGTACCATACCAAAGGGATAGGCTGCTCCCGGGAAAACGTGACCATGTCCGCCGGTACCTAAAAATGGATCCACATATTGGGTAAGTTGTTGCGCGCTGCCTGCAACTGAAATTGCCAGGCATCCTGCTACTAAAATTCCTGCTGCATTCATAGGCTGAAATTACAGCATTTACCCGACCGGTGCCACCCTTCCGGTGGCACCGGACGGGTGGCGGAGTGGTATGATCTTTTTATAACCGACGAAAAAAGCATATGAAACAGATTTGTATATTGTTAAGCGCGGCATTTTTATTTGCCTGCGGGAATGCAGAACAGCATGATTCAGATGATGTGATGGTGAATCCGGAAGACACTTCCTTTACCAGGTATCCTCCTGGTAATACACCGGTTCCTCCAAGCGTGGAGACTGCAGCAGACAGCACGCGCTCAGCTGCAGATTCATTAAATACTATTAGATGAAAAAATGAATACCTGTCTCCATTTATTCTAAATAGTATTGTTAATCAATGTTTTATTATTCCTAATAACTCTATTAATTTGGAGTAATATTCTTTTTATTCCTAATTTAGTATTAAATTAGGAATAATTATGAAAAAGCCTGAACCACCACCTGGAGTTCCTTCTTCTTATAATTATGGGGAGGTTTTGCAGAAATTATCCGAAAAGAATAAGTTCCAGGAGTTTGTTGATATTTCCCAAAATAAATACCTGTATTGGGATAAATGGAAATATCTGGCAAAGGATTGGAATATAGACCCAAAGCTATTGTGGGCGGCTGTTAAATCCAGCAGACTCCATGCTGTAAGATTATATTTTAATACACTTCCAAATTTGAGTATTTCATCTAATGCAATTGTTCAGGAGTTACTGCATACATGTGATATGAATTTGGGTGGATACATTCAGGGAGAATCAATTGTGCCATCAGAAGAAAAGGATCGTTATTTAATGAGTTCCCTGATGGAGGAAGCGATCGCATCTTCACAATTGGAAGGAGCAGATACTTCCAGAAAATTTGCTAAAGAAATGCTGGCAAATAATATCAAGCCCAAAAACATTTCAGAGCAGATGATAGTGAACAATTATGAGGCGATGCAATGGATAGCAAAAAATAAACAATTACCGATCACACCTGAAAATATTTGTGCACTCCATGCTATCATAACCAAAAATACGCTTACCAGGCAAACAGAGGAAGGCGTTTTTCGATCTGATAATGATGTTGTGGTACGTAGTACGCAAACGGGTGAAATTTTACACCAACCACCCCCTTTTGAAGAGTTGGAAAAAATAATGAACGAATACTGTGCCTATTGCAACGATGAAAAAAAAGAGAGCTATTTTATTCATCCCGTTTCAAAAGGAATAATTGCCCATTTTTTGCTCGGATACATTCATCCCTTTGCTGATGGAAATGGACGAACTGCAAGGGTTATTTTTTATTGGTATCTTCTTAAGAAAGGTTACTGGCTTATTGAGTATATGTCGGTATCCAGAATAATACTTCAATCAAAAGCCAAATATGCACGTGCATATCTCTACACTGAATTGGATGCACTTGATGTAACCTATTTCATCATGTATAATCTGGAGTGTATACTGAGAGCTTTGGAAGAATTAAAAATCCACATTAAGCGAAAAACCGCGGAAAAAAGAAACCTTTTGAACTTATTGAAAAATAGTCATTGGAATAATCGTCAAATTTCCATTTTACAGGAAATCTTAAAAGATCCACTTCAGTCTTATACAGTTCAGGCAATTCAGACATGGTTTGGTGTCAGCAACCAAACTGCCCGAACCGATTTGAATGAGCTGGTCAAAGATGGTCTTTTACTCGAACGCAGTAGGGGACGTAAATATTTATACTTCCCTGTGAGTGACGCACATGAGAAAATTCAAAAATGGATTTCTTGAATTATTCTTTCTATCCTCCCAATACGGTCTTCCAGTCATCCTTGGTCATGCTGCTGAAAAAAGCCTTCCCACTTTGTACCAGTCCGGCAGAGAGTTCTCTTTTGCTTTGCTGTAACCGGCGCATTTTTTCTTCCACGGTACCCGGACAAATCAACCTTACCGCCTGTACATTCTGGTGTTGCCCGATGCGATAGGCCCGGTCGATGGCCTGGTCCTCAACGGCCGGATTCCACCAGGGATCTACCAGGTACACATAACTGGCTGCAGTCAGATTAAGTCCAACACCACCTGCTTTCAAGCTTAACAAAAATACCCGCACTTCGGGATCCTGCTGAAAACGATCCACTACCGCCTGCCTGTTTTTTGTAGCTCCGGTGAGTGTTTCATATACGATGCCCAGTTTGTTCAGCTCTATAGCAATCAGGTCGAGCATGGAAACAAACTGAGAGAAGATCAGGATTTTATGCCGGGGCGATTTGTTTTGCACCTGCTCGATCAATACTTCAATTTTCGACGATCCTTCTCCCTGCAACTGATCTGCCTGCAATAAACGCGGATCATCACAGATCTGCCGGAGTTGCGTTAAGCCGCGCAATACATGAATGGAATTGCGCAGGATGTCATCTTCCAGTTTATCTTCCAGGTATTCACGCAGGTCCTTTTCATAAGCAGCATACACTGCACGTTGTGCCTCACCCATGGGGCAATAAAGAATCTGTTCAATTTTATCAGGTAACTCCTGGATCACATCTTCCTTGGTACGCCGCAAAAGGAAGGGCCTGATTTTTTGTTGCAACTCTTCAGAACGCTGCCGGTTTTCAAAGCGGTCGATTGGAGTGGAGTAGATATCCTGGAAGTATTTTTTGTTTCCCAGCAAGCCCGGACAAACAACCGAAAACTGCGCATACAGATCCATGGTATTGTTTTCAAAGGGGGTACCGGTGATGGCTAGTCGATTTTGGCTTTTCAGCATTTGTACCGCCTGGTAGCGTTGCGAATCGGGGTTCTTGATCTGTTGTGATTCATCAAGCAATACATAACCAAACTGAAACCGACGCAGGTAGGTAATATCGGTTAAGAGTGTTCCATAAGAGGTGAGAATAATATCGTACTGATCAAATTCTTCTTTTTTTTTAGTGCGATTGGCACCATGCAGGATCAGGCATTTCAACGAAGGTGCAAATCGTTGTAATTCTACCTGCCAGTTAAAGAGCAGGGAGGTAGGTACTATTAATAGATGCGTGGATTTATTTCCTGTCTCTTTTAAATGAAGCAGAAACGCAATCACCTGCACTGTTTTACCTAAGCCCATATCATCTGCGAGTACACCACCGAATTCGTTTTCATGCAGAAAGTGCAGCCAATTAAGTCCTTCCTGCTGGTAGTGCCGAAGCTCCGTTTGCAAGGTTGAAGGAACCGATACCGGTTCAATGGATTTGATATCGGTTAACCGTTCCCGGTAGTTGCGGATTTTTTGTTGAACTGTCGAATCAAGCTCATCCTCCGTGAATTGCTGGCTAATGCTTTCAAACTGGGTGGCGGGTAGAATTAAATCTTCCCCCATCACCGAGGCACCAAAGAAAAATCTCGAAAAACGTTCAATCCATGCTTCAGGAAGCAATCCAAGAGTACCATCATCCAGTTGCACATACTTGCTTTTATTTCGAATGGCTTTCTGGATTTGTGGAAGAGAAGCCTGCTGATCGCCATATTTGGCATTGATCTTCACATTAAACCAGTTGAGTCCGGATACCACCCGAACAGTAATGCTTCCTTTATGTGCGCTCTTTTTATTTTCTTTCAGTTGATTAAAACCAAAGATGGAGATGCCTGCCGCCCGCCATAACGCGAAGGCATCCAGAAACCAGTCTTCATCCAGGAAGCGATCGCGGTGCAGGTAGAAATAAGGTAACTCATTTTCCAATTGCTCCATGAAATTTGGATGTTGTTTCAGTACCATGGAAAGGAAAGCATTTTCGGCCCCATCATTGCGTTGCATAGCCAGTAATCTTCCTTTGATATCCGGCAGGTAAACCATTTTTTTACTGCGCAGCGGCACTTCCATACTTCCATAGCGCATCATGGGTTGGATGGTTACATATTGCCCGAGATCAGCCAGGTAAATAAGGGGTTCAATGGCCCCTTTCCATCCAGCTTCTTTCAATTCTTCTTCTGCAGCGAGCTCTATAAAATGCCGTTCCACTCGGATTTTGTTCTCCAGTTTGGAAAGGATTTTTTCTTCAAAAGCGGCGAATTGGTCTTCCTGTAGTTGCAGGTGTTGCCGCGTTGCAAACACTTGTAACAATTTCAATATAGTCAGATTCGCAGCCAGCATTAGCTGTTTCTCCAGTAGTAGAAAGAGCCCGTATTTTAATGGGAATTGTTGCGGATGAAATTTTTGATGGTCCAGTTCCAGTTCGGGGCTCACTCTGTAAAACGGACTTGCCCTGTAAATATGCAGGGAAAGCTTTTCAACCAATCCGCCTACCTGTACTTCCCTCAGCGAACCGGCACTTACATTTTCAGAAAACTCCGGGTCGTGATAGAAAAATCGGAGTCCGGTTGGATTTTTGATGATGGTACGCAAACTGCGTATATCGCTACTGGTTATGCTGTTAGCAGGCGTCGTTTGAAAGCGACTGATAGCTGCATAAAATCGAACGGCATCTGCATCGTTTCCTGTCAGCTGGGCGGCATCTGTTGCGCTGACAGGGGATAAGGGGTTCCTGATTTTACCAGCCTGGGTAAGCGGGGCATCATAGAGTTCAATGCACAGCGATTTATGAAACCGGAATTGTTTCAACACCACGATGCGGATACAATTACCCTCGGCTATTTGCGGAGGCTGTTCCTCGGGCACTAATAAAAGTTCTTCCAGATCGCGGATGGAGTCCATTCTGCAATAATACGGTTTCGCGGGTTCAGGTTATAATCCGCCATAAGTATATAAAAAATACAAGTTGTGGCGGATTATAAAACTTTATAACATCCGCCCAAAATTTTATAAATCCCCATTCCAGGTAATTCTTACCTTTACCTCCGTAATGAAACGCCTCACCATTTTTCTACTCCTGCTGTTGTATGTAACGGTTTCCTCCGGGTTTACCGTACATCTGCATTATTGCATGGGAGAACTGGTGGAATCCAATCTTGCTCATTCAGATGACCCAACCTGTGGCGGTTGTGGGATGGAAAAAGATTCGTCTTCCAATGATGGCTGCTGCAAAGACGAACACAAGCAAGTTAAAGTTGACCAGGATAAAAAGCTGGCTGAAATAGCATCCAAGGCTAAACAAACACTGTTGGATTAAACTGTGCTTTTTGCCTTTATTGCTACTGAAAACAGGCTGTTTGAGACCGTTCACCAACTGCCTTTTTCCAATGCGCCTCCCCGACAACTGACTGTCCCTCATTACCTGTTTCAACGCAATTTCCGCATTTGATTCTTTTTACTGCTACCTGCCTGAATTTATTCAGGCTATAGGCATTTACTGCCATTCTATTTCTTTATTCTATCATCCTTAATAGTCATCTCATGAAATCAGTTATTGTAACTGCTTATGCAGCTATTCTATTGTTGGCGTCCGCCTGTAACAACAATTCAGATCATCAGGCACACCAGTCAGAAACCGCCGAACCGGCCACAGAGCAACCTGCCAACTCCTCGCTTAACCCGGTTTCTACCCCGTTAAAGGAAGTATATGCACATTATCATCATATCAGTTTCGCATTGGCCAAGGATGATGCCGCAGAAACCAGTAATGGCGCCAAAGCCTTGCAGGTTGCCATCGCAGAAGTGGACAAATCAGGTATGAGTGCAGAACAACAGCAGGTTTTTACAGCCAACGAAGCTGCACTCCAGGAGCATGCAAAAGCAATGGCCAATGCAGGCATTGAAGAACAGCGCAAGCATTATGAAAAATTGGGAGAAAGTCTTTATCCGCTGGTTAAAGCCTTCGGATCAGAAAAGCCTTTATATAAAGCCTATTGCCCCATGGCTTTTGATAACAAGGGAGCCAGTTGGATCAGCACTAGCAAGGATATCAACAACCCTTATTTCGGCGAGAAAATGCTGACCTGTGGCGAAATACAGGAAGAAATCAAATAATCCATTGTTATGGTTCATCGTATCATAGAATGGTCGCTCCGAAACCGGTACATCGTACTGGTTTTGGCAACCGGCCTCTTTATCTGGGGAATCATCTCCGTAAAGAAAAATCCCATTGACGCCATTCCCGATCTGTCCGAAAACCAGGTGATTGTGTTCACGGAATGGATGGGACGTGCACCACAGCTTATCGAAGACCAGATTACCTACCCTTTAGTTACCAACCTGCAGGGATTACCCCGTATCAAATACGTGCGCGGTTCTTCCATGTTCGGCATGAGCTTTATCTATGTGATTTTTGAAGACGAGGTGGATATCTATTGGGCCAGGGAACGTGTGCTGGAAAGATTGAGTACCATCAGCCGAACCCTGCCCGAAGGTGTGGCTCCTCAACTGGGTCCGGATGGTACCGGTGTTGGCCATATTCTCTGGTACACCCTCGATGCGCCGGGTATGGACCTGGGTGAACAACGCGCTATCCAGGACTGGTACGTAAAGTTTGCCCTGCAGAATGTACCGGGAGTAAGCGAAATCGCTTCCTTCGGTGGGTTTCAGAAACAATACCAGGTTACCATCGATCCGAATAAACTCCTGTATTATAAAATTCCCCTCTCTACTGTTATCGCGGCAATACGTGCCAATAACAATGAAAGCGGCGGCCGCAAATTTGAAATGAGTGATATCGGTTATATCATCAAAACCGATGGCTACCTGAAATCCATGGAAGAACTGGGTGCCATCTCCATCGCCAGTCAGGGGGGCTTGCCGGTCCGCATTTCAGATGTTGCCACCATTCAAATGACCGGTGAAAGCAGGTTGGGCATCTTTGATCAGGATGGTGAAGGAGAACGCGTAGGCGGAATAGTCGTAATGCGATATGGTGAAAATGCCGCAGCAGTTATTGATGCAGTAAAAGCCAAGATGCAGGAAGTTGCCAAAGGCCTGCCCGAAGGAATGAGCTTTGATATTGTATACGATCGGGGTGAACTCATCCGGGAATCCATTGATAGTATCCAGCATACCCTAATAGAAGAAATGATCGTGGTATCGCTGGTGGTTATCATCTTCCTGTTTCACTGGAGAAGTGCTCTCAGTATTATCATTCAAATCCCGATCACTATTGCGGCGAGTTTTATCCTGCTCAATGCATTTGGCATCTCTTCCAATATCATGTCGCTCACGGGTATTGCACTCGCCATCGGTGTAATTGTTGACAATGGCATCATCATGAGTGAAAATGCCTATAAACACCTGGCGGAACGATATGCCGACTGGCAAAGAACCCATCAATCTGACGCATCATGAAAAGTCTAAAAAATCTATTTAAAAAATCACCCGACTGGATCACTGAAGAAGAGCGCATGCAGGTGATTGAAAAAAGCAGCAAGCAGGTGAGTCGCGGTGTGTTCTTCGCCACCATCATTATCATCACTTCTTTTTTACCGGTTTTCATGTTAACCGGACAGGAAGGAAAATTGTTTCATCCCCTTGCTTTCACCAAAACATTCATCATGATCATGGATGCTTTATTGGTGATCACACTGGCACCGGTACTGATCTCCTTTTTTATGAAAGGAAAGTTTCGTCCCGATAATGCCAACCCCGTAAACCGCTTCCTGGAGAAAATCTATACGCCCATAATTAAAGCAGTGCTCAAATGGCGAAAGACCACCATCGCAATCAATATCATTGCCCTGGTAATTACCATTCCTCTGCTCAAATCCGTAGGCACTGAATTCATGCCTCCACTGGATGAACAAAGTATTCTTTTTATGCCGGTTACCCTGCCGGATATCAGCAATGGTGAAGCCAAACGCATCTTGCAGGTACAGGATAAAATCATCAAATCAGTACCCGAAGTTGATAAAGTATTAGGTAAGGCCGGTAGAGCCAATACGGCTACGGATAATTCTCCTATCTCGATGATCGAAACCATCATCATGCTGAAACCAAAATCGGAATGGCGTCCAGGCATTACCAAAAATGATATCATCAAAGAACTGGATACCAAACTGCAGATACCAGGTGTGGTGAATGGCTGGACCCAACCCATCATCAACCGGATCAACATGCTCGCAACCGGGATTCGGACTGATGTAGGCATTAAGATCTATGGCCCCAATCTGGATTCCATCGCCGCTGCCAGTGAACGCGTGAAATCCGCCCTGGAAGGCACTCCCGGGGTGCAGGATTTATATGTAGAACCTATCACCGGTGGTAAATATCTGTCCATCCAGGTCAATCGGGAAGCACTCAATCGGTATGGACTCAATGTTGCCGATGTTAACCAGGTAGTAGAGTCTGCTATTGGTGGGGCTGCAGTCGGACAAACAATTGAAGGTCGCCAGCGCTTTAGCATCAACGTTAGATTGGCCCAGGAATACCGCAATAGCCTGGATCGCATCAGGCGCATTCCCTTACAAAGTGCAAGCTTTGGTGAATTGCCCCTGAGTGCCGTGGCAGAAGTGAAACTGGAAGAAGGCCCGCCTATGATAAGTTCTGAAAATGCACTCTTACGAGGTGCGGTATTATTCAATGTGCGGGATCGCGACCTCGGCAGTACTGTTCAGGAAGCCATTGCCAAAATGAATGCAGCACAGGGTATCCTTCCCGAAGGCTATTTCCTGGAATGGAGCGGACAATATGAAAACCTGCTGCGCGGGCAACAAACCCTCTTATGGATCGCACCGGTTGTATTGCTGATTATTTTCTTCTCTCTTTATTTTGCTTTTCACTCCATGCGGGAAGCTTTCCTTAGCCTGATCACGGTTCCCTTTGCGCTGATTGGAGGCGCTTATGCGATTTATTTCTATGGCGTACATCTTTCCGTAGCAGTGGCAGTTGGTTTTATTGCACTCTTTGGTATTGCCGTGGAAACAGGTATCGTAATGGTGATCTACCTCAACGATGCCATGCACCAACTGGTGAAAGCAAAAGGCAATAGTAGCGAAACCATCACCCGGGAAGATCTTCGACAGTATGTAATCATGGGTGCTGCCAAACGCTTACGTCCCAAACTGATGACGGTTTGTGTGTCGCTGTTTGGACTCATCCCCGTGATGTGGGCAACGGGCGTTGGTACCGATGTGATGAAACCAATTGTACTTCCCATGATTGGTGGTGTGATTACTTCCTCTACACATATCCTGCTGGTGACTCCCCTGATCTTTTTACTCACCAAGGAATATGAATTACGCAAATACGGTAAACTGGAGATTTATGATGCATCGCATTAAACATATATTGTTCACTACACTGGCTTTTGCATCGGTGCCGGTTATTGCACAGGATACGGCTGTACTGCGGCTGGATACTATCCTGGCAAGAATTGAACAATCACATCCGCTGCTGCAATCCTATGGCTTAAAAGCCGAAGGATTTAAATACAGTGCGGAAGCTGCTACCGCCTGGATGGCACCGATGGTAGGATTAGGAACCTTTATGACGCCTTATCCTTTTCAGAAAATTATGGAAGACCGCGACAAAGGAAATATCATGTTGCAATTGGAGCAGGATATTCCGAATGCAGCCAAACTCCGAACTAAAAAAGCCTATATCGCCTCCCAGGCAGATGGCCACCTGGCAGAACGTGGCGTAAGCCTGAATGAACTCAGAGCACAAGCGAAAACACAATACTACAGCTGGCTGATGGCATTGGAAAGAATCCGGGTATTGGACGAAGCGATTGTGCTGATGGAAATGATGAAGAAAATTGAAGAGGTTCGATATCCTTACAATCAATCGCCCCTGAGTGGTGTATTTAAAGCGGAATCCCGGGTAGAAGAAAACCGGAACATGAAACGCATGTATGAAGGAGAGATTCAAAAAGCACGGGCATGGTTAAACGCATTGATGAACCGCAGGGGTACAGAGTTTTTCCTGATTGACACTACACATGCCATGAGTTTTATGCCGCAACTGGTTTACGATACCCTTCAACTGGCTGCCATCAGAAAAGACATTGCGCGCATGAATGCCGATATCAACAGTATGCAATTAGGCATTCACTCCATGCGCCAGGAAAAGAAACCTGATTTCCGCATCCGCTTTGATCATATGACCCCCATCAGCAGCATGATGCCCAATGCCTTCAGTGCCATGGGTATGGTAAGTATCCCCATTGCTCCCTGGAGTAAACGTATGTACAAAAATGAAATCAGGGCAATGGAACTGAATGTATTGGCGATGCAGAAAGAACGCGAAGCCATGTTACAGGAAACTCAGGGTATGTTGTATGGTATGCAGTCTGAAATCCTGGTGATGCAAAAAAGGATTGAAAACTTTGGAACAAAAGTAATACCTGCTCTTGAAAGAAGCCTGGATGCAGATTTTCAACTCTACCAGGAAAATAAACAGCAATTGGCAGTGGTAATTTCAGATTGGGAAGCCCTGGTGATGATGAAGATGAACCTGGTGGATGAAAAATCCCGCTTGTATAAAATGATTGTAGATTATGAAAAAGAGCTTTATAAATAAGATATTGTTTGGCTCGTTGATCTTTTGGGCCGCCTGTAAGCAGCCCGAAAAAGAACATGCCACGCATAATACATATGATTCATCCCTTGATACCAGTCTGGCTGGCCTTGTTAAGCCGGTGAATGAACAGATATTGTCAGATATGCCCAGTATCAAAGCGGAACAGGGAACCCAACTGTACACCGTTTCCGTACCCGGACTCATCACTTATGATACCCGTAAACAACTTTCCGTAGCAGCCCGGGTTGCAGGCAGAATTGAACGGTTGTATGTGCATTACAACAATCAACCGGTGCAAAAAGGGCAATTGTTATTGGAGCTCTACTCACCGGATCTGGTGGCTGGTCAGCGCGAATTATTACTCTTGCAACGTACAGGTACAGAACCCGCTTTATTGGAAGCGGCAAAAAGAAAATTACAATTGTTGGGTATGTCTGCTGCTGCGATTCAAAAGGTGCTGGCTAAAGGAGAGCCCATGTACCGGATTCCGGTGTATAGTCCGGCTACCGGTTATATACTGGATGTTCAGAGTTCAGCAGTACCGTCTGCTCTTACCTTAAGCAGCAGCAATGCAGGCGGAGCAGCTGGTATGGCAGGCATGGGGGGTGAAACTGCTGGCGGGTCAACTGAAACTACAGCTACTACAGCACAGGCAACAAGCTCCCTGCTGGTTCGGGAAGGACAATACCTGGCAATCGGGCAATCGGTTTTTACGATCTATCAAAACACCGAATTGATAGCTGAATTTGCCTTCGCTCCTGCGATTAGCAAACTTCCGGTGGTTGGTAAAAAGTTGCTCTATTATCCGGTAGGCGATTCAACGAATGCAAGAACTGGTACTATTCGGTTGATCCAACCGGTTTTTAAAGTCGGACAAAATTTCACGCTCACCCGCATGAATATACCAGTAAATGATTATCGGGTGGGACAACTGCTCAGGGCTGAACTGGCAGTGGCTGGTACAGAAGGCTGGTGGCTGCCCAGGGAAGCTGTGCTCGATTTGGGAAACAGATCCGTAGTATTTCGCAAAGAACAAAACGTATACAAACCAGTAACAGTTCGTACCGGTATCCGGGCTAACGGTCATGTGCAGGTGCTGGATAGTATTGCTGATTGGGAGCTGGCCGCCAATGCATATTACCTGGTGGATAGCGAGAGCTTTATTCCTGACACAAAATCGAACAACTGATGAAACGGAAAGATTTTATAAAATGGACAGGATTGGCGGTTTTATCGCCGTTGGCAGTTTTAGAATCCTGCAAAGAAAAAAGTGATAAAGCTGCTGCAGCAGTCGCAGTAACTACCTATACCTGTCCCATGCACCCGCAAATTGTTCAGACCAAAATGGGTACCTGTCCCATTTGCGGAATGGATTTGGTAGTGTTTGATAAGAACAATAAAGATGCATTCTTAACACTTAGCAGGGAACAGCAATTGCTGGCGAATGTTACAGTTCTTGAAATAGGTTCAGGCAAAGTTGATAATATCACCCGCCTGAATGGCCGGCTGGTCGTGAATCCATCGAATACCGTCTATGTAAGCAGCAGGGTTGCGGGACGAATAGAAAGCCTGTCTGTAAAAGAAACCGGGGCACTTGTACAGAAAGGGCAACTCTTGTACCGGATTTATGCTGAGCAACTACTGGTCCTGCAAAAAGAATATCGCCTGGCAGTGGCACAGGCCAAACAGTTTCCTGCAGACCGGCGCTTCCAGGAAATTGAAGCAGCAGCTAAACAAAAGCTGCTGTTGTATGGACAAACAGCTGCACAGGTAAGTCAATTGATAAGCACTGAACAAGACAATCCGTATGTGTATTATTATGCACCGGCATCCGGAGTAGTAGCTGAATTAACTGTTTCCGAAGGTCAATATGTAGCAGAGGGTAGCCCGATTCTGAAACTGGAAGATTATGGGCAGCTTTGGGTGGAAGCAGACCTTTACCCGGGAGAAGCTTCGAAAGTAAGCAAAGGGCAAAACCTGCAGGTTGTCATCGCCGGAAATGAGGAGGCAAAATATTCCATGAAAGTGGAGTTTATTGAACCGGCATTGCAGGCAGGTACGCAGTTGCTTACTGTGCGGGGAACCATTAAAAATCCAAACCGGCAATTTCAGCCGGGTATGCCGGCACAGGTATTACTCAATCGCGGCAGTGCAGCCGGAGTGTTACAGCTTCCTTTGGCTGCTGTCATCCGCGATGGCAAATCTGCTCACGTTTGGGTGCAATCCCAAAATGAAAAATTTGAGCCGCGTGATGTGAAAATCGGAATTGAAAATGCGGATACCGTGGAGATTCTGGAGGGGCTGGAGGATGGAGAAAAAGTAGTCGTGTCCGGTGCTTATCTTTTATACAGTGAATACATTTTAAAAAAAGGAAAACATCCCTTACACAGTTAATGAAAACCATGAAATATTTACCCGTCCTTGGCTTGTTGGTTATGCTTGCCAATTGTAAGCAAAAGGAACCAAAGCAGCAGGAGCATGCTGCTAAAACTGTTGTTGATTCAGCATTGGTTGCTGAACAGACCCCGCTAGCAAAACCCCTTCGCCTGGGCAATCCGGCCCATGAAATTTTATTGGAGCCCTATTGGCAATTGCATGCTGCATTGGTGGAGAGCAATGCATTTGGTGCAAGAAAAGCTGCCTTATTGCTGGAAGAAGCAGCCAAACAGGTTAAAAGCAAACAAGTCATAGCTGAGAAAGCAGCTGCTATTTTACAGGAAGCAGACCTGGAAAAACAGCGCAATCATTTTTCTGTCATCAGCCAGGAATTAATTCAACTAGTGGAATCGGAAGGCATTCGGGAAGGTGCAGCTTATGTGGCTTTTTGTCCCATGGCTATGGAAGATAAAGGAGCGTACTGGCTAACTCCCGAAAAAGAAGTAATCAATCCCTATTTTGGGGCATCGATGTTAACCTGTGGATCAATTGAAAAAACCTTAGAATAAAAACACATGAGAAAGATTCTTTTAAGTTGCCTGTTGTTGGCAAGTATGCAGGTAGTAGTAGCGCAGTCTTCCAAAGAGGGAGAAGTTTGTTACAATCCCAACCTCGTAAAAGACACAACGAAAAAAAGTATTAAATCCAAAACGGTGGCCTTGATGGGGTCGGATAGCATTTCGATCACCTATCATTCTCCGGGAGTACGCAAGCGGGTGATCTGGGGCGGACTGGTACCTTATGATGAAGTATGGGTAACCGGTGCACACGATGCTACCTTGCTGGAAATTACCAAAGCAATTGAAATTGGTGGAAAGGAACTGGCTCCGGGTAAGTATGCCATCTTTTCCATTCCCGGTAAAAAAGAATGGATCATAATCATCAATAAAAATTGGCAGCAACACCTGGCTTCTGAATACGACCAGGCAGAGGATGCGGTACGCATAAAAGTTAAACCTAAAAAACAGGGGTTAACAGAGCGACTGCAATACACCCTGCAATACCAGGAGCAAGCAGGCAAAGGAACCATCAGTTGGGCCTGGGAAAAACTCGCCTGGGATATTCCGTTTACGCTAAAATAAAACATCATGGACCATTCCAGCCATCACCACCATCATCACAGCCACCAACAGGAACCAGCAAAGCACGCAGTACCTTTTGAGGTGGATCAACATGCAGGGCATCATACAGAAGATTTTTTGAAGCGATTCTGGATTTGCCTGGCGTTGACTGTGCCAATTCTACTCTTATCGCCTATGATTCAACATTGGTTGAAAATCGACTGGCGATTTCAGGGGGATCAGATCCTTGTGTTGGTATTGGGGTCTGTTTTGTATTTCTATGGAGGTGCTCCCTTCCTGAAAGGATTGGTGAGAGAGCTTAAGGCAAAAGATCCGGGAATGATGACACTGGTAGCAGTAGCAATTACAACTGCATTCCTGTATAGTGTAGCCGTGGTGCTGGGTTTGGAAGGGATGGATTTTTTCTGGGAATTGGCAACCCTGATTGATATCATGTTGCTGGGCCATTGGCTGGAAATGAAATCTCAAATGGCAGCCTCCCGGGCATTGGAATCACTGGTGAAATTACTGCCGGCAGAAGTTCATGTAGTGCAAAATGACCAGGTTATTGATATACCCTTATCAGAATTGAAAAGAGATGATTTGATGGTGATCAAACCCGGCGAGAAAGTGCCGGCTGATGGAAGGGTAGTAGAAGGTCATTCATCTGTGAATGAAAGCATGTTAACCGGTGAAAGTATTCCGGTAGTGAAGCATGCTGAGATGGAGGTGATTGGTGGATCCATTAATGGAGATGGAGTATTGAGAGTAAAAGTTACTGGAACAGGTGAAGAGAGCTACCTGAATAAAGTGATCCGTCTGGTTGATTCAGCACAGCACTCCAAATCAAAAACTCAGCATCTTGCCCACCGGGTGGCAAAATGGCTAACCCTCATTTCACTGGGGGTAGGTATCATTACCTTTATTTACTGGCTTGGTTCAGGAGCTGAGCTTTCTTTTGCATTGGAAAGAATGGTAACGGTAATGGTTACTGCCTGTCCGCATGCATTGGGTGTAGCCATTCCTTTAGTGGTTGCCATCAGTACCTCCCTGGCTGCCCGCCAGGGATTGCTGATCCGTAACCGTACAGCCTTTGAAAATACGCGTCGGTTATCAACCATTATTTTTGATAAAACGGGAACAGTAACCGAAGGCTCACATGAAGTGGCTCAACTCATTCCAGCCTCCACAAAATATTCAGCAGATGATTTGTTGATATATGCTGCCGCAGTACAACAACATTCTGAACACCATATAGCCCGAGGCATGATAAGCGCCTTAAAAAAGAAAAATCTTCCATTGAAATCTTCAAATGAATTTCAATACAGTCAGGGAGTGGGTGTTTCGGCAATGGTGGAGGGTAAAAAAGTTTTTTCGGTTGGACCAAATTATTTCAGGAAAAACAAACTGGCACTGCCTGCAATTCCTGACTCAGTAGACCAGGCGATGGAAACGGTTACTTTTTTACTTATTGATGATGAATTGGCTGGTTTGATTACCCTTGGTGACCAATTACGTGCTGGTTCTGTTCAGGCGGTAGCTGCACTTCAGGAAATGGGAATCCGGACTTTTTTACTCACTGGTGATAATGATAAAGTAGCAGGATCTGTTGCTAAGAAATTAAAGATGGATGGTTATCTGGCCAATGTGCTGCCAGATGAGAAGCAGGAGAAAGTTAAATCGTTCCAACTTAAAGGAGAATTAGTTGCCATGACCGGTGATGGCGTTAATGATGCACCTGCGTTAGCGCAAGCGGATGTTGGTATCGCTGTTGGCTCGGGTACGGATGTAGCAGCAGAAACAGCAGATATCATTCTGGTAAACAGTGACCCTCAGGATATTGTTAGTTTGATACAATTTGGTAAAGCCACCTATCGTAAAATGATTCAAAACCTGGTGTGGGCAGTGGGGTATAATATTATCGCTATTCCGTTGGCTGCTGGTATATTGTATCCGGAATTTGTTTTAACTCCTGCTTTAGGTGCTGTTTTAATGAGTGCAAGCACTGTTATTGTTGCCTTCAATGCTCAGTTATTAAATCGTACTACTAGCTTTGAGAAAAAATAAAGCTACTTGCCTGCTTTCCGGATCATAACCCGCACCGTTTGGGTGCTTTCCCTGGTGAGCCTCCTAACGGACATGGCCAGTGAAATGCTTTATCCCGTAATGCCCTTTTACCTCGAGAGTATAGGCTTTTCAATTGTACTCATTGGCGTGTTGGAGGGTTTTGCTGAAGCGATGGCTGGATTAAGTAAGGGTTACTTTGGTAAACTGTCAGATCATAAAGGCAAACGCGTTCCATTTGTGCAGATCGGTTATGCGTTTAGCGCCTTTTCCAAACCCCTGATGGCTGTTGCTGTATATCCCTTATGGGTGTTTTTTGTACGTACGCTGGATCGGTTGGGTAAAGGCATCCGGACAGGCGCAAGGGATGCGCTCTTATCAGATGAAGCAACCCCCGCCAACAAGGCTCGTGTTTTTGGTTTTCATCGATCGATGGATACAGTAGGAGCAGTTGCTGGTCCGGCTTTGGCATTGGTGTATCTTTATTTTTATCCCGGACAGTATCGAACGATGTTCTTACTGGCATTTGTACCGGGACTGTTAGCTATTGTACTGACTTATCTGCTAAAAGAAAAACCAAAACCGGCACAACCGTACATTCAAAAAATTTCTTTCTTTTATTTTATCCGCTATTGGAAAGAAGCGCCTGCTGCTTATCGGCAACTGGTAATTGGTTTGTTGCTTTTTGCACTGATCAATAGTTCCGATGTATTTCTGCTATTACGCATCCGACAGGCTGGTATCACGGATGTACAGGCAATCGGTGGGTATATTTTTTACAACCTGGTGTATGCATTGGCTGCTTATCCGTTTGGTATTTTAGCAGATCGTATGGGTGTTAAGCGCGTCTTCCTGATTGGTCTGTTGCTGTTCTGCATCGTCTATGCGGGAATGATTGTCGTGAATACCCTTACTGGATTTATAGTACTTTTTTTTCTGTATGGATTATTTGCCGCTGCCACCGAAGGAGTAGCCAAAGCCTGGATCAGTAATATCACTTCTGCTACCGAAACAGCCACTGCTATCGGCACCTACACCGGCTTTCAAAGCATCTGCGCCTTACTGGCCAGTTCCTTAACCGGATGGATTTGGTTTCAATTTGGAGCGGGCATGGCGTTTGGTATAACTGCTGCCAGCACCTTACTGCTGATATTGTATTTTAACCGGGTTGTAAAAGCACCTTTGGCAGATGCATGAATAATTGAAAATTTTAATGTACGGAAAAAATACGTACATTAGCATACTTAAATGATTTCAATATGAAAACCAGTTTAGCCAGATTTGACACCCGGCTTCCTGAAGATCAAAAGGAATATTTTGAATATGCTGCAGGATTAGGTGGATACCGCACACTTACTGAGTTCGTTATAAGCTCAGTACAGCAAAAGGCAGATGAAATTGTAGAAAAGCACCGGATTTTTTTAGCAACTGAGAAAGACCAGAAAATCTTTTTTCAAGCAGTCATGAATCCTCCGGCACCTAATAAGCGACTGCTTGCTGCTGTAAAAAAATATAACAAGTTGAACGGGAAGAAGTGAGTTTGTTAACGTTTATATTGTCTGCTTCTCATAAAAAGGAAAGCTTTAGTTGTGGTAACATTCTATTGGATACCTATTTGCATCGACAGGCAAAGCAGGATGTAAAAAGAAAGCTAGCCGCCTGTTTTGTACTGGCTGAAAAAACATTGGTAAAAGGCTATTATACATTATCGGGACTTTCCATTGAGCAAAATCTCTTACCAGTTGAGATGCAGAAAAAACTGCCTCCTTCTTACTTGAAATTACCCGCAACGTTGCTAGGCAGACTTGCGGTTGATAGTAAGCACCAGGGGCAGGGTATTGGTGAATTACTGTTAATAGATGCATTAAAAAGAAGCTTTCTCGCTTCTGCTGAAGTAGCTTCTATGGCTGTAGTAGTTGACCCCATTGACGCAGCTGCACAATTATTTTATACGAAATATGGTTTTCTTCAACTCGCCGATAGTGATAAATTATTTATACCTATGGCAACCATTTCCCAGTTGTTCTGATCATCCCTTCCTCCTTTGACCTTTCTTACATACCTTTCACCTCTTTCAAAGGACGCCGTTTCCACAACAAGAATCCGGTAACAGGCAGACTTGCAAGTAGCAAAGAGCCAATAAAGGCCAGGATCCTTCCGGGTAATCCTAAAATCGCCCCGGTATGTATATCGTAGTTCATACGTTTTAAATAATCTGCCGGAACAGTTGCATTGACATAATTCCCCCATACATAGTCGCCGACAATTTCTTTACCATTGAATTGATTAAAATACCTGAAATCGGAACGATAGAGTTGATCCGGATCTGGATTGCCCCTTAATAAAATCGGTCCCCCGGGTTGAGCAGGTAATACGAGCATAATACGTTTGTATTTTTGTGCATCCTGCTGTGCGGTTTTCCAAACCAGATCAACGGCGCTATTAAAATCAATCGGCAAAACAGATGAATCAGCGCTTACACTTACCGGTGCAGTTTGCACAATGGTGCTATGCGAAACTCCTGTAACGGCATATATTGATTTTGCAAACCAGGGGAAACTGAAACTTAGTCCGGTTATGGCAAATAGGATGCCCAGCCAGCAACTATAAAATCCAATAGTGCTGTGCAAGTCATAGCCCAGGCGTTTGGGAGAAGCTGTCCATTTTATCCGGAATCGTTGTTTTCTGGCTGCCTTATTCCGCGGCCACCATAACCAGATACCACTCACAAGTAGAAAAAGAAACAGGAAGGTGGCTGATCCGGTGATCAGTTCTCCTTTTGGAAGCAGCAGCGTTCGATGGAAATAAAACAGTACCTGTATCGGGTCGGATTGCAGGTTTTTATCTTTTAGAATCCTTCCGTTGTAGGGATGAACAAACAGGGCACGTTCCGGCTTTTTGTTGCGATAATAGACAATTTCAAGGGCTTTGTTTGTTCCGTGATAATAAATTCTGCCCGGTTTTTCTCCTGGTACAATTTCTTCACAAATCGAAAGGATGGCTGCTGCTGATAAAACCGGTCCGGATGCTGGCGTTATTTTTCGATAGGGTTGGGTGGCAGCTTCAAATTCCGGGGCAAAACAATACAGTGCACCGCTCAAAGCAACTAAAAAAAGAATTGTGCCTGAAATTAATCCCAGGCACAAATGAATCCGTTTGATTATTTTCCGAACTGTTGGGTTTACCATTTTATATTAAGCGTAAGCCGGAAACTTGCTCCTTTTCCTTTGGTGAAACTATCATTAAATACGCCATATTGAGATCTGGCCGTATAATAATTCTCATTTAATAAATTTTCAACTCCTGCAACCAATGAAGTGGTTGGGTTTACTTCATAATTCATTCTGAGATTAATAATATTATAAGGTTTAACGGGTCCCTGGTAAGGATTGTAAGTACCTGCACTGTTTTTTTCAAAGCGTTCCCGTTTCATCACTCCAACATATTGCAGCATGGCACCAAATTTCCCCGGTATGATATCAAAATCAAGTTCTGCATTCATTTTGGGCGCTGCAATTCGCTGGCCTCCTAAATAACTGTCTTCGGGATCATCGTACTTTCCATTGTCATTGATATCGGTTTTCCCTTCCACATAACTATAAGCGAGTCCTGCATTCCACCTTGGATGCAGTTTTGCATGGGCAGCCAACTCAAAACCATAAATTCTTTCGGGAGTTCTTTGTACTACGAATTCACCATTGGTGTAAACACTGCTGGCGCCAAGCTCAGAAGTGCTGATATAGGCATTGGCTTCGAAGCGAAGCATTTTCCATTTGCTTACAAATCCCGCTTCATAGTTATTGATGATGACCGCTGCTGTATTGATTTGCGAAATTTTATCGGCGCGTGCTGCTCTTAATGCAAGGCCAATATCCGCTACGCTGAATCCCTGGGAAAAACTGATAAAGGGAGAAAAATAAGGCGACAGGTTATAGCGTAAGCCTGCATTAAAGGTGTAGGCATTGTAACTGAGTTCACCACCTTCCACATTTTTACTGGGTGTCACTTCTCCTGTTTCTCTGTTTTTTACAGGAAGCGTTGCATAATCATCAACTCCAATGGATACTTTTTCCAATCGTACACCACCTTTCAATACCAAGCCTTTCAAGAGAGTAGCTTTGGCTTGTATAAAAGGAGCGAGGTTCATCATATCCATTTCAGGAACCCAGATTCTGCCGTCTACCAGTGGTTGCGAAGTAATATCATTCTGTATATCCAAACCATAGGTAAGATTCGCATCAAGCGATTTTGGTGCTATGGGCGTATTGAAAACAAAGCGCAGGCCTTTTTTTCTGGAAAGGATTCTGGATACACCACCATCAACAAATGTTTCTGAATAAAAGAATACGTTATCAACGGATTGGTAATACAAATCAACATTGTAAGTGGTGTTTAAGACGCCGGTGTTTCCAATAAATTGTAAGCTGGCATTGTGATTTCCTCTCACTCCTTGTGGTACGCCGCTTCCTTCACCCAGCTTTGCACTGGTTTTAATGCCGTTCGCATAGTTTCCGTTTTCAGTTACATAATTGGTCGTCTGCAGGCTTTTAAAAAAGTTATAACTGAATTGAACGCGGTGAGCAGGTTTGATTTGATATCCCAGCTTTACAAATGCATTGTAGGTATCGGTTTCTCCTAATCCATATACAGGGGGTAAAACATCTCCATCGGCGTCTTTCAATTCGCCCGTCTGTTCATATGCCCCACTGATCGTATAATCCAATTTGCCTTTGCTGCCATAGAATAGTTGACTAATTCTTCCTCCCAAACTATTGGGCAGCTTAACCAATGAGCCGGTCAATCCAAGGGAGGTCTGGCTATTAAACAACTTCCCCGTTGCTGGCTTCCTGGTTATATAATTGATAAGTCCGCCTGCTGCCCCATTTCCATAAATGGCGGTAGCTCCTTTTACCACTTCCACCCTTTCAATAACAGATGGGTCAAGGGCTCTAAGATCCATGCCGCCATTTCTCAGGGGAGTGGATTGCGGAATTCCATCTACCATAATCAACATAACCCTTCCTCTCAGGGTTTGCCCAAAATTGCTGCTGAGTTCATTATCCGGTGCCAGTCCGGTTACTTTATTCCCCAGAATCATTCCGAGATTGGTGGAAATACCAATGGTTTTTTCCAACTCTTTTCTATTGATTATACTAACGGCAGAAGGCACTTCGTCAATGGATTCAATAGTCCTTCCTGCGGAAACAATAACTTCTTTTAATTCACTGCTTTTTTCGGTTGTTTGCAATACCAGTTCCAGGGTGGATCCGGCAACGAGGGTGATAACCTGACGAATTGGTTGGATATTCATGCCCTCCGCCAGTATAAGGTCTTCTCCAGCCGGTAAACCCGACCAGCTGAATTTACCCCTGGTATCCGTTGTTGTTATTTTTTTTGCTTTTTCGAGTCGAACGGTAATCCCCGCAAGCGGTTGTCCTTCCGAATCTTTCATAAAACCAACCACTGCACCTGTGGGTTGGGACTGTGAAAAGGAGAATAAAGACAGGATTATCAATACTATAGATAGGGTAGCTTTTTTATATCCGAACATTTTTCCGTTGATTTTGGATGGCAAAACTAGCGCCACCCATATCAATACGGTTTATAGAATCCGGAAAAACGTTTACGAAATCAGGAAAAAAAGCGATACACCATGCCTTTCCCCTCTTTCACTTTTCACCTTTCACATTTGAAATGGCATTCCATACATCCTCTTCCCACTCGCTTTATAAATCGCATTCGCCAATGCCGGCGCATACGGTGGTACAGGAGGTTCACCTACACCAGTTGGCTTATCCTTGCTATCCATAATATGCACATGAATCTCTTTTGGCGATTCCGGCATACGGATCAACTGATACCCATCAAAATTGGTTTGCTCAACGATACCATTTTTTACAGTAATAGCACTCTTCATCGCAAGACTCGTGGAGAATTGCGCACCTCCTTCAAATTGTGATCTCACCCGATCGGTGTTGACAGCCAGTCCGCAGTCCACTGCATAATGTACCTTGTTTATCGTAACTTTTTTAGCAGCATCCACCTGCACTTCCACTACACAGGCCACATACGTGAGAAAACTTTTATGCGCAGCAAATCCCATTCCATGACCTTTTGGTAATTGTTTGCCCCAACCGGATTCTTTTCGCACTCTTTCAATCACTGCTTTCATGCGTCCCGTATTCCATGGATAATTGGCGATGTCTTCTCCATAGTTGGGATAGCCACCTCCATTCACCATCTCTTCCGCAAACGTAATATTGCGATCTTCACCTAATAATTCGAGTGCCTGCTCAATCGGATCTTTTCCTCTTGCTTCGGCTACTTCATCCATCATGGTGCAAATCGCGAAAGCCTGTGGAATATTTCGAACCGAACGCAGCCAGCCAATCCGGAGATGGGCTTTGGCATCATGTGTTTCAATTTTTATCGCAGGTACATTGTAGGGATAATCACTCGCGCCTAACATCAGTTCTCCATCATCGGGTTGCAATGCAGCCTCATTTTCTGTGGCACCAATAGAGGGGTTGGCAATATGATGATTCCATCCGCTTAACTGGTTGTTCTCATCAATTGTGGCTACCAGGTGCTGCACACTCATGGCATGATAATAATCGTGTTGAATATCATCCTCTCTTGTCCACTGCACTTTGATAGGATGACCAGATTCCTTCGCCAACAAGGCTGCTTCCAGGATAAAATCCGGTTTGGATTTCCGACCGAATGCACCTCCTAGCAGGGTGATATTTACTTTTACTTTATCTGCACCAATGCCGATGTAGTCAGCCACAGCATCTCTTGCTCCCTGCGGATTTTGCGTAGGTGCCCAGATCTCACAATTGCCATCTTTCACTACTGCCAAGGCACAGGGTGGCTCTAGTGTAGCGTGTGCGAGATAAGGTGCCACATAAGTATGTTCGATCACTTTTTTGGCGCCTGCTTTTGCGGCTTTGAAATCGCCCCGGTTCCTGCGCAGGGTGCCTTCCTTCGTGATTTCTTTTCTGAGTGCATTAATATGTTCTTCAGAATTATAAGTAGCATTCGGACCCAGGTCCCATTCTACTTCCAGCGCCTCTCTTCCTTTGATCGCCGCCCAGGTATTTTCTGCAATTACTGCTACACCTGCGATGGGTTTGGACAAGGTAGCTGGCAATCCGGCCCCTTTGATCGTGATCACCTGCAACACGCCGGGTATTGCTTTTGCTTTGGTATCGTTAACTGATTTGACTGAGCCGCCAGTAACCGGACAATGTTTGATCACCGCGATCTTCATGCCTTCGAGTCTTGCGTCACTACCGAAACCAGCTTTACCGGTTACGATATCGTGCAGGTCAATGATAGGCGTATCCTTACCAATTAGATTGAATTGATTGTCTGCTTTGAGTTGGAGTGTTTCCGCCTTTGGTACAGCCAAACTTGCAGCTGCTCCGGCAAATTCTCCAAAGCTGGCTTTCTTATCGGTTCCTTTGTGGATGACCTGCCCATTTTCAGTATCAAGTTCTTCTATTGGGAGTCCCCATGCTTTGGCAGCTGCCTGCAATAACATGGCTTTTGCCATAGCGCCGGCTTCCCGCATGGGTTTATAGAACATCCGGATCGAAAAAGAACCATCGGTATTCTGGTTGCCGTATTTTTTTTCATCTCCTTCTGCCTGGATGATTTTCACGCTGTTCCAGTCGGCCCCTAATTCATCGGCCACTACGAGGGGGAGAGAGGTTCGAATTCCCTGCCCCATTTCCGAACGATGTGCCACAATCGTTACTTCCCCGGTATCACTGATGCTCAGGTAGGCCGTAGTAGAGAGGGTGCCAGTTTTCTTTCCTGCTGAATCGCAGGACCAGAAACTAACGCCCAGTACTAAACCACCGGAAAGAATACTTCCCAGTTTCAGGAAATCTCTGCGGGAAGCATTGAATATTTTAGATTCAACTTCCTCAATATTACTTGTATAGAAAGGAGCGGTCTTTTTCATGATCGGGAGCTTTGAATTAAGGGAGTGCTGGTTTTCCGGAAGCAGCTAATTGGATGGCTGCCTTGATACGATTATAGGTACCGCATCTGCAGAGATTTCCCTGCATGGCCTGGTCAATCTCCTGGTCGGTTGGATTGGGCTTTTGTTTTAACAGCGCAACCGCGGTCATGATTTGTCCGGTTTGACAATAGCCGCATTGGGGCACTACCAGTTTTTCCCAGGCCTCTTGAACAGGATGATTACCCTGCTCCGACAAGCCTTCAATAGTGGTAATACTTGCGGTTCCAACTGCCGAGATAGGATAACTGCAGGAGCGAACCGGGTTTCCATTTACATGTACTGTGCAGGCGCCGCAGAGGGCTTTGCCGCATCCAAATTTGGTGCCGGGAAGGTTCAGTAGATCTCTTAGTACCCAAAGCAGCGGCATGTCTTCCATTGCTTCTACGGTTTGGGATTTGCCATTTACCTGGATGGTATAGGTGGCCATGTTAGTATTGTTTTAGGCGGATAGAAGCTACGATAATTTTTGGTATTGCGAAAATGAATGCTATATTTACCCTCCTTGCGGTGCCGCCTCCGGCACCAATTTCAGCCTCTATTTTAGTTTCGTCAGCTTTCTTAGTTATTAGTATCAGTTTTTTAATTGCGATTTAATCAACTTAAAACCGGCATTTATGAAACTATCTGAATTCATTACATTATCGGAAGATCAAAAAAGATCAACTGTTTTATCGAAAGGTGTAGTCCTGGCAAAAAGAGTTCTTGACGAGCAGGTGGTATTTCTCTTTCAGCTATCAGAATATTATGTGGAAATTTACTGTTGCAGTATCAGTAAGGAAGTGCTGGAATACCAGGCTTTCGGAGATACCCTGCAGTTGGCCCCTTACCTGGAAGGCATTCCGATCAATGACCTGTTTAAACGCGCCTGAAACCTTTCGGCTGTTTAAAACTGGTAAATGATGGCATTGATATTCATGCCTGCGCCAACAGAAGCGAATACTACTTTGTCTCCGGCTTCAATGTTCTGGTCTTCCACCTTATGCTTCAGGATCAGATCCAGTAAGGTTGGAATTGTTGCCACTGAACTGTTGCCAAGGTAGCTGATGGTCATAGGCATAATTGAAAGATCAGTCAAAGCCGTATCGTACAATTTATACAGCCGTTCCAATATGGCGATATCCATTTTTTCATTGGCCTGGTGGATTAGTACTTTTTTTATTTCTGATAAATGCACCTGTGCTTTATCAAGCGTTTCTTTGATAACCAGGGGTACATGGTTTAATGCGAATTCATACAATGCTCTTCCATTCATTTTGAGGTAGAGGTTGGTATCCCTGTTTTCCATATTGTAAGAACTGTCCATTCTTAACAAAAGTGCATGTTCACTGGCATATGTTCGGCTGCCATGAGCAAGGATGCCTTCCTTTGAATCCTGGACTGATTCAATGATAACAGCGCCTGCGCCATCTGCATAAATCATGGAATCCCGGTCGTGGTCATCAATGACTCTTGATAAGGTTTCTGCACCGATAATCATACAACGTTTGGCATCTCCAACCCGGATAAGCGCATCCGCCTGAATAACACCCTGGATCCAACCCGGACAACCAAATACAAGATCATAAGCGACGCAGGAGGGGTTCTTGATTTGAAGTTTGTATTTCACCAAAGAGGCCAAAGAGGGCACCATGGTTGTGCGGTTGGTGCCTATATGAACATCACCAAAATTATGCGCCACAATTAACAGATCGATGGATTCTTTATCAATAGCACTACTTGCTAAGGCATCTGCTGCAGCTATGCTGGCAAGGTCGGAGGTAGTTTGATCAGGTCGGGCATATCTGCGCTGGTCAATACCGGTAATATCCTTAAATTTTTCAATATTTCGTAGGATCGTGCCCGGCACAATAGTGCCATCCTTTTGCAAAAACCGGTTGGCAAGAAAGTCTGCATTATGGACGACTCTTTCCGGCAGCACACTCCCCGTGGCAACAATCACTGATCTAAAACCATTCATACCTAAAGGTAATACAATAACTTAGAGCAAATTGCCCGTTAAGTTATGTTGCGTATTATTTGTATATCCTTGCTGCAATTATTATTGCTTAACACAGTTACTAGTCAGGTTCCCATTCCAACACCAGCCCAGCTTGCCTGGGCAGGCGCAGAGTTCGGAGTGATTTTTCATTACGATCTCCATGTGTTTGATGGTCAGCCCTACAACCAGGCAAAAAACAGGATCACCCCAGTTGCTGATTATAATATTTTCAATCCAACACAATTGGATACCGATCAGTGGATATTGGCTGCCAAAAATGCCGGTGCAAAATTTGCCATCCTGACTGTTACCCATGAAACAGGTTTTGCTTTGTACCAAAGTGATTTTAATCCCTACAGTTTAAAAGCACTCAAGTGGAGAGATGGGAAAGGAGATATACTTCGGGATTTTATTCAGTCCTGTAATAAGTTCGGTCTGCTGCCGGCCATCTATATCGGTATTCGGTGGAATTCATTTATGGGTATTCACGATTTTTATGTAGATGGCAATGCCCCTATTTCCAAAAACAGACAGGCTTATTATAATACCTATTGTGAAAACATTACAAGAGAGCTGGTTACGAAGTACGGTAAGTTTTTCTTTATCTGGTTTGATGGCGGAGCGCATGGACCTGAACAAGGTGGCGCAGATTTGCTACCGATTATTTCTGCCAATCAACCGGATGCCATTTTCTATCACAACCTGCAACGGGCAGATGTGCGCTGGGGCGGATCTGAATCCGGCACCGTACCCTATCCCTGCTGGTCTACCTTTGCTCATCCCTCCTGGTCCCAGTACGCCGATGCGAAGAATGATTTTAAAGCCATTAAACATGGGCAGGAAAATGGCGCTTATTTTATGCCGGCTATGGCCGATGCTCCGCTTCGCGGGTATAAAGGCAGGCATGAATGGTTCTGGGAGCCGGGAGATGAAGCACATATCTTTCCGGTAGGCAGGCTTATGGATATGTATGAAAAATCGATTGGTAGAAATGCAACGTTGATCATTGGGTTAACACCAGATGCAAGCGGACTGCTTCCTCAGCCGGATGTAGATACCCTGAAAGCTTTTGGCGAATTGTTGAAAGCAACCTAAAGTACCCCGGTATTTAGCTTCAGTTCTGAACAAAAAGAAATTGAACTGCCGCTGCCGAAAGGTCGGAAATTTGATAAGATAGTGATTACTGAAGACCAGAGCAAGGGGCAGCGGGTTCGTGCCTTTTCATTACAAGTTCAACAAAGAGGGAAATGGATCACTCTTGCAGAAGGTACCTCTATTGGAAATAAGTTTATCAAAAAACTGGATGCACCCATTAGTGGTCAACGCATTCGCTTGCTGGTACCAAAATCTGTAAATGGACATTTGATCAAAGCGGTTACGTTATATTAAATCGAAAATCCATCCAGATGCGTTTTGTATGGCTATTCGCCTGTTTATTTTTGGTATCAGTCGCACCTGTTAGCGTTGCTTATAGTCAAGAGGTAAAACTGAAAATTGCCTGCATTGGTAATAGCATAACGTTTGGAGCAAGGTTGGATGATCCTTCGGCTGACTCCTATCCTGCAGTAGTTTCAAGGACCTTGCAGAATAAAGGGTTTGCCAACCATGTTGCGCTATGGGAAGCCCAATTTGTGGCGATTGCTGGATTCTATCAAGTTGTACAAGCCAGCTATTATCATCATTAAAGCCGGCACCAATGAAACCGTAAGCGAGCCCCTTTTCAATTGGGAACAAATCAAGGATTTTGAATCCGATTACAATCTGTTTATTGATTCAGTAAAGAAAATGACTCCAAATTCTACCATTATCCTTTGCAGTCCACTCGATATGGTGTTGACTACCCCGGAGTTATCAAAAGAACGGTTTGATAATCTTACTTTACGAAGACCAAGAATCTGGGAACTACGCGACAGGGTTAGAAAGATAGCTTCTTCAGCGGAACTTCATTTTTTAGATTTGACTCCCTCTTTTTCAAATAAACCGGAGTACATGACTGTCAAAGATGGAGTACATCCAAATCAAAGAGGGTATGATTTTTTAGGCAGGTTGGTTGCTGAATATTTAATCAGTCAAAATATAGTTACCTTATCCAGCCGGTGATGCATCATGCGTACGTGTTGCAAATCTCCTCCTCCCTTCTCCCTTTCTTCCTTTCCTCCATCTTCCATGCCCACATGTCGTTCAGAACCACTTTTTGTTCATTCATCCTGGTTTTTTGTCGATTCGCGAAGTTTATTTTTTTGAGTGAAAATTGCTTTCTAATCTTGTTTTGTCATTCAGAACAAACAGAACAACTACCGGTTACGCCCGACCGCCTTATGTAGCAAAGGGAGATAAGGCCCCAATGCTGCTTCGGGATACATCAAGTCTCATTTCCAGTTGCTCTTTCTGATGATGCACTCCGGCAATGCTGGTCCTGTGTTTGGCTCGCCGGGTGATAGCCTCCCTACCCAATTCAACTAAGCATCGGTGTTATTTCCCGATTGGCCGGAACGGTTCCGGAACGATTCACTGACGGTTCCATAACGGTCAAAGAACGATCAACTAACGGTATAGGAACGGTACCGGAACGGTTACCCTCCAGTCCGCCCACTCTTTAATCCGCTTCCCCTTTTTTTCATCCAATTAAAACTTAAAAAAATGGCACGTTCATCTAACAATGTCCTGACTCGTAATTACACCGGTACAGTAGCCGGACAGTATTCCCTTCGCATGAAAGGCGATCAATCTATCCTGGCGGGACTTCCAAAGCCGCGAAAAGAAAGATCCGACACTGAAAAAACAAAGGCAGTTAAACGTAAGTTTTCTCTCGCGGTGATCTATGCTAAAAAAGCAATCGCCAACCCGGAACTCAAAGCCGCCTACCAGGCGATCGCTAAGAAAAACCAGTCTGCCTATAATGCAGCAGTGCTGGATGCTCTCAAAGGTCCCGAAATCGACAACCTGCGTACGGATGGATATTCCGGTGCAGCCGGACAAACCCTCACTGTCCAGGCAACTGACAACTTCCGCGTTACCAAAGTGAGCTTCAGTCTCTTTGCTCCCAATGGTAGTCTGCTCGAAGAAGGAGATGCCATCATGGATGATAATGGTTTCGATTGGATCTATACCACCCAATCAGAAATCCCTTCACCCGCAGGCACCCTGATCCGGGTAACCGCCGAGGATCTCCCTAAAAACAGAACGCAAATGGAGGTGGTGATATAAGTTGATGGAGGTAGTGAGCAAAGCTATTCCAAAAGCGATAAAACCCCTGCCGGGTTTTCCGCGCAGGGGTTTTATCTTCTGACGTCTCACGTTTGACGTCTCACGTCTCCCTGTGGCCTCGCCAGGAATCGAACCTGGATCTGGAGCTTCGGAAACTCTTATACTATCCATTGTACTACGAGGCCGGCCTAAAAGGAGTGCAATATTACGGCATTTTCGGGAATTGGAGTGATTACAGCTTCAGGATCATTTTTACTGTTCTTTCATTAGTTGCCGGGAAATATACATTTAAGAAGTAGGTGCCCGACCTGTAGCCGCTCATATCCAATTGGTAGGTAGGGGAGGCAGTAGTGGTCTGGAAAAGAACCTGTCCCATACGATCCAATAACTGAAGCTGCATGGTCCCTCCCTGCCTGTTTACTACGGTCAGTTGACTAACCACCGGGTTGGGGAAGGTCAGAATCTTAGATTCCCCGGTGGCAATGAATTGGTACCTGTCAGATGTATCACTGGTACACCTGCCTTCTTTTAAGAATACCTGGTAATAACCGTTTTGATCGGGTTTGAAACTGGAACCTGTTGCTCCAGGAATCGGAATTCCATTGTACAGCCACTGATTCCCGGTCATAGCAGAAGAAAATAAGGTTCCATTGTTTTCGGTTACAACCGGCTTTGCAGCAAAGCTGATCCCGGTTATGATCACAATGACAGAATCGGTTTGAAAGCAGCTGTTTTGAGCCAGCACGGCATACCGGCCAGGTTGTTTTATCCAGAGTGTTTTGTCTTCAGGACTTCCAATTAACTGACCATTCAAAAACCAGGTATGAATATCAGTTCCTGTTGTTTGGGCAAGAATGCTGTCGCCCGGACATAATGTTGTTTCAGTTGGTAAAATCAATTGTGGGGGTATAGGGAAAGCCGGACTTGTAAAATACTGGTATGGCCCATATTCTTCCTTATTGTCGTATTGATATTTAACCCTCCACCTATAGGTAATACCTGGTTGTATGAACTGCCTGCCAAAGATTACAGAAATGCTTGTTTTTTCTTCTGTAAACTCCAGCCCGGATGCAAATACATTTTGAATGTTGTTGCCATCAAAAAGCTCAAAAAAGAACATGGAACCCGGTTCTAATTTTTTATAAATTTCTGATTTTAGTGAGACCAGGCAATTAGAATCAATTGAAGACTCATGTTTCTGCGAGTGAATGGGCTCCGGTTTGTATTTAGCAACCAGCCCATCTCTTCCGTAGAGATAAAAATTATTATCCGGACTGATTTTTATTCCATGAAATTGAAAGAATTCATTATGAATTCGTTTCCAGTTTTGGCCGCCATCAGATGTTGCGAAAACAGTACCATCTTCGGCGGCTACGATTCCTACTGAATCATTCAGAAATTTAATGGCAATCAAATCTTCATGAAAAGAAGGAGACAGCTGAATCGATTGCCAGCTTTGTCCTCCATCATTCGTCTTGTACAATTGCCGGTCTGAATTGGAAAGGTATCCAATCGAATCACTTGGAAATTCCAGTTGTAATATCTGGTATTCATTTTCAGGAAAGATCTTGTTCCAGCTTTTTCCTCCATCAGTTGTTTTATATAAAAAACTGTAAAGCACTCCGAAACCTTCCTTTTCATTCAGAAAGTGAGATTTATTAAAGTTCTCTTCATAGGTCATTGGATTCAGTACCAGTTCCCAGGTATTGCCTTTATTGGTAGATTTTAAAATATTGTACCTGTTACCTTCATTTGTATGCAGGAATAGTAAAGAATCAGCTAGTACCTGCATTCCGACAACCGTCTCCTGGCCCCCTTCCTGAAAACTCCGCGATGTCCAGGTATTTCCGCCGTCATTAGTGAAATAATAGCGGCTTGGTCTATCTACGGTCATAAAGCCATTGTTCACATCAAAAAAATGAATGGTTTTGATAATTCCCCGATCATCTATCGGACTGCTTATATCAACAGCCAGCGGCTCCCAAACCTTGCCTCCATTACCTGATTTGTAGATAGTTTTGTTACTGGAAATGTACAGGGTGTTTTCTGAGGGTACTGCTAAATCGCTCAAATAGTCATAAGGCGAGCTGAAGAATTGCCAGGTTTTTCCACCATCAATTGTTTTTAATAAACGGCCTTTATTTCCTGCAACGAACCCAATCTGACTATTTAAAAAATAGATGGCCCCCAGTTCATAATAACCAAAAAAATTCGGAACCGGTGAGATGGATGTCCAGGTTATCCCGGCATCTGTTGATTTGTACACTTTTCCATAATCACAGGAAACAAATCCATCTGTATCATTGATGAATTGTATGCCAAGTACATTGGCATCAAACCGGGTGCCTGTCCAGTTGCTGCCATAATCTTCCGTTCGGAGCAAGGTAGAATGTTCCCTGAAAGCAAAACCAATTCGGTTCTTTGTAAAGTGAATCAATCTTGTATTGGAAGGTGAAACATTTACCTCGGCTTGTTTTTTCCAGGATACGCCACCATCCGTTGTGTAAAGAATTTCATATTGTCCAAGTCCAACCCAACCGGTGTCTGCAGAAATAAATTCCATAGAGGCAATTGTTGCGTTGCAATTGAGGCTTGTCCAGGTTGTTCCCCCATCTGTCGTCCTGTACAGGATGCTATTATTCGACCCCAGGAAATAGGTACTGTCGTCAACAATATCCAGGTGCCTGATTTGATGTTCCGGTCTGAATGGTAAGCTCGACCAGTTTTGCCCGGCATCCCGACTGATAAATATTTCACGCAAAGCCCCGGAAATCAGTCCGGTGTTATTTTTTAACTCAAACAGTTGAGTAAATGGAAACGCCTGTTTTAACTGCCAGGAACTACCCTGGTCGTTTGTTTCATAAAGGTCTCCGTTGGAATTATAAAAATAACCATGTGAATCACTGGTGAAGGCGAGACTTCGAATTGGATAGTGTGCTGGCTGTGGGTGAATCCATTCCCATTGAGCATGCACCGGGACTTGAAATAATAGCAATAATAAACTGCCCAGTAAAGATCTAATCATAAAGGATGAGGTTTCAGAACGATGCGAATATAGTTCCCGTTTCTGGGTCTTGCAAGTTCTGAGGCTTGCATACTTATTCCCCCACCCGTCCGGTGCCACCCGACGGGTGAGGGAAAAATTTACCTTTAGGCAGGCAACCCGGAGCAACCCGAGCCCGTATAGACCCCAGGACATGGACATTACGGCACCCACAGACAACCTGCTGAAGCAACTGGTGGAGGGATGTGTTTCCCTTAAACGCCAGAGCCAGAAACGCTTTTACGAGCACTTCTATGGCTATGCCTATTCAGTTTGTCATCGCTACATTGCCAACGAAGAAGAAGTGGTGGAGGTGATCAACGATGGATTCCTGAAGATTTTCAGAGAAATGGAACGATTCCAGCTTCGCTATGATTCCTACGAAGCCTCCCTGAAAGCCTGGATCCGACGAATTTTCATCAATACGGCTATTGATCAGCTCCGGAAAAAACAACTGAACCTGGTGGCCATGCCTACAGAATCCGAGGAGCAGGCATTGTTGCCTTCTATCGCGCCAACCGGACTTTCCAACATCTCCCACAAAGAATTACTGGCAATGGTCCGCCGGTTGTGTCCGGCTTATGGCCTTGTTTTTAATCTCTATGTAATTGATGGATATACACATGAAGAAATTGCTTCCATGCTGAAAATAAGTGTAGGCAGCTCCAAATCCAACCTGTCAAAAGCCCGGGCCAGATTGCAGAAAATGCTGGCGGAGGAACTACATCTAAACCATAACAATGAACGAAAAGCTATTCAATCTTAACCAGGGAGAAGAAGGTCTGGACGATCTCTTCCGCAATGCCGCTGATGCTGAGCAGCCGGCCGCGCCTGCCCATGCCTGGTTAAAAATGAATCTGCTCCTGGATGAAGAAGAGCAGAAACGCCGCCGTGGGTTCGCCTGGTGGTGGTTGCCGCTTTTATTGTTTATGGCAGGGCATCGCCATTTTGTTCCCGCACCCGGAAGGTTGGAGGATGTGAATATTAAAACTTCTATTTCGCAAAGAGAAGCTTACAAATTTCAGAACGAAAAAAATATTTCCAGCCGTCAAATTTTGAAACATGATTTATCCGCCAATGAATCAGTTGCTGAGCAAAAGGATGCTGCTCCTTCTGCTTTAGCTACTGCTCAAAAATCAGCAGAATTAAAGCGCGACGCTTCCTCTGACCAACTTAAAAAACCGAAGATTTATTCAACTACTTCGCGAGCGTTTTTTCAGTCAACAGCTTCCTTTAATAAACGCTCGAACAAGGAATCAACTGGATTGGAAACCCCCTTTGAAATTGCATTAACTTCAGATAATACCCTATACCCAAGTATGCCACAAAAACAGCAGTTGTCCCTTCCTGTTAGTGTATCAATTATAGATACTGTGATACCCGGACAAACCATTGTATCAACCCGCAAACAGCAACCAGCAGCGTATCGATTCTATGTGTATGCTGGCGGCGGTGCCGACCTCGGTTTTGTGAATACCAGAAATTCAGCTGATGTTAAACCTGCTTATGGAGCGGGACTGGGATTTCAGCTCAATAAACGATGGGCAATGCAAGTTGGATTCACACAAACCAGGAAAATTTACGAAGCTCCCGGTGATGCCTACACACCCAAAGCGGGATCCTATTATGATAACCCCAACTTCGTCATACAGGAAGTGTATGCCGATTGTGCTATTCTGGAAATTCCTATTAGCGTGAGGTATAATTTTTTACCAAACCAGCAACACCAGGTTTTTGGAATGCTGAGTATGCAAAATGCAATCATGCAAAGAGAATCCTACGATTATTATTATACTCGGTTTGGACAACCGGCTAAGGGATATTACACCTATCGGACCAAAGCACTCGAACTGTTTTCAGGAATTGGTTTCAGTATGGGATATGAATACCGTATCAGTGATCGGCTGCATGTTCAGGCTGCACCCTATTTCAATATTCCTACCAAAGGCATCGGTGAAGGATCTGTAAAACTCCGATCAGCCGGACTGTTTGCTGGTCTTCGTTATTCTTTCTGGAAGAAAAAATAAAACCAAGGCAACCCTTTTGAATTCGGATACGATTAGGTAAATAATCATACCACGCGCAACGCGCACTAACTCTATCATTATGTTGACAGCAACCTTAAGTTGCCGGCGAATGACATTCGTTGGCCTGGCCCTTTTATTCTTCTTATCCTGTAGCAAAAGCGGTACAGATGAACCAGCAAATCCTTGTGAAGGCCTCACCATAGTAGTGAATGGAACGGTTACGAATACAGCTGGTCCGGGTAGTACAACCGGTTCCATTGCAGCTACTGCAACAGGCGGTTCCGGCTTTACCTTCAGCCTGAATAATGGTCCGTTTCAGGCTTCTGGAACCTTTTCCAACCTGGCTGCCGGTACCCATACGATCCGTGCAAAGAATAGTGATGGTTGTATTGGAAGCGGAAGTTTTACAGTGTCCGATGGTGATCCATGTGCCGGAAAAACAATCTCGGTAACGGTTGATGTCAGTTCGTCTGAAAAATGTGGGAAAACAGGAACCATCACCGTTACCGCTTCCGGCAGTACAGGTTTTACGTATCGCCTGAATGCAAGTGGAACCTACCAGGCATCCAACAACTTCACCGGACTGGAACCAGGTAACTATACCGTATATGCGAAAGATGCAGCTGGCTGCGAAACTACGAAAGCAGCAACGGTTGAGGCTGTAGCAAATGGTCCTTTGTTTACGGCTGTAGTAACCCTCATCAATTCCAAATGTAGTGGCTGCCATACCGGAACCAATCCTACCAGTGGTATCAGTTTCGGGACAGATTGTGCTATTGTTGAAAAGAAAAACAATATCAAAACACAGGCAGTGGATCTCGAAACCATGCCTAAAGGTGGTCCGGCTTTAAGTGCAGCAGATAAAAAAGTCATCACCGACTGGATCACAGCAGGAGGCAAAACCAGTGATTAAGAAATTGCTATACGGAATCCTTGTGCTGCTATTAGGTGTAGCAGTAGTAGGTTATTATCTGTACCAAAAGGAGCCGGCCAGCGCCGATAACCAGGACGTCGCTTTCAGTTTGACTGCTGCTGCCTTATTGGAAGCGTTTCAGCAGGATGAAGCGGCCGCTAATTCAAAGTACCTGGGGAAATGGCTGGAAGTACGGGGAGCCATCAACCTGATGGATGCGGAGCAAGCTATGATCTACCTTGGTGAGCCCGCCGCAGCTGCCTCCATAAGCTGTTTGCTGGACTCGGGTTTACAATCAACTATAGCGGTACTTAAGCCCGGTGATTCGGTTTCCGTTAAAGGATTTTGTTCCGGTTACCTGATGGATGTGCAATTGACAAGAGCACAACTATTACCCTGATTAATATTGAATGATGATGAATTATTTAAATGGATGCCTGCTTTTTATTTTAACATGTGCCTCACCGGTAGTTCATGCACAACGATATGCTTCCAGGCTGATGAATATTCGGTTTGAATCTGTCACACCTCTGGAAACCATTCGGGCTGAAAATAAAAACGGCGTGCTGCTGCTGGATCTCAAATCAGGTAAAGTGGAAGCTGCCGTGCTTGTAAAAGGATTCTTATTTCGCAAAGCCCTGATGCAGCAGCATTTTAATGATTCCTATATGGAGTCCGATAAGTTTCCAAAAGCGGTTTTTGTAGGACAGTTAGATCCGGGTGCAGTTGCTCCGGATAAATCAGGTAAACAAACTGTTTTGGTAACCGGCTGGCTTACTATTCACGGTGTAGAACAACCGCATACCTGTACTGCAATTCTCGAATTCAACAACAAGGAATGCGTGGCCATTGCCAGCTTTCATATAAAACCGGAGGATTTTTCGATTCGAATACCTGCTTTAGTGCGTGATAATATCAACAAAGAACTAGTCGTAGAACTGAACAGCGGCTGGATGAAACCAACGAATTGACGATATGAAAAAACTATTCTTTCTTTTTCTTTTATGCGGGGGATCAGTTTATGCCCAGGAGCCTTCGATTGACTCCTTGTTGATATCCAACGCCGGGGCCGCGTCTCCAAAAATAACCGGGACCTTTCATTCCACCCGGGTGATTCATGCCCAATCGGTTGAAATGCTGGCCAAAGGTTCTCTGGATGTTAGAATCCTGCACCGGTTTGGAAAATTGTCGGATGGGGTTAAGGAATTGTTTGGCCTGGATCAGGCATCCATGCGGATGAGCTTTGATTATGGATTGAGTAACTGGCTAACGGTTGGGGTTGGTCGAAGTACTTATCGGAAAGAATATGATGGGTTGGTAAAAATCAGGATGCTCCAACAATCAAAATCGGCGCCAATCAGCCTGGTGGTTGTTGCCGGAATTATGATTCGCACTGCCGATGAAACCAGTTCCTCCGGATATAAACCCACAGCAGGTGACCGTACTTCCTTTTATGCCCAACTCATTGCTGGCCGGAAATTTTCTCCCGGATTTTCAGCGCAGCTTAGTGCTACCCTTCTTCATATGAATTACGTACCCGATGAAAGCTGGCAAAATACCTTTCTCGCAGTGGGATTGGGGCTGCGCCAAAAACTAAGCAAGCGGTTTGCCATCACATTTGATCACCAGGTTGTGTTGACAGAATTGCCCGATGAATACTATTTCCCCCTGGGTGTAGGATTTGATATCGAAACAGGCGGACATGTATTTCAACTCCATTTCAGTAATGCTATCGGCATGAATGAACGTGCTTTCCTGGTGGAAACAACCGATCGTTTCTTCAAAGGTGAAATACGTTTCGGGTTTAATCTTTCCAGGATGTTCTAATCAGACCGGTGCTTAGAGACTAAGGCATATGCCCACCAGTACCGGATAAAGTATCCATTTCACCAAGCGCCTGGTATTGCTGTGATAGAATGGTGGGTTAGCTGTTTTGCCTTCAAAGTTGAAGCGCAAGCCGATTTCCTGCAGCTGACCACGGGAGAGAGAACCCTGCAATAAGCCCATCTCATAAATGAAACGCAGCCCGATCCCGTAAACTATTACAGCCGGTGAAAAAGATTTGGATCGCTTGATGATCTGAATCCCGGTTGCGATGGCTTCAATCACCAGCACTCCCAGTACAAAATACAGGGAGGCTGTCCAGCTGATCAATCCCATCAACACAAACACTGGTAACAGGAAACAACTGACCAACAGTGTTTCAGGTGCTGTAAGGAAATCATAATAGGCATAAGCAGGATGACGGTTGGGTAAATAACTGTTTCCAATTCCATAGCGGAAGGGCCGGCTCCATACAGGTGTTTCATTGCCCCACCAGGGATGTGTAACCGATGCACCGGAAATGCATTTCAATGATTTGCGATGATTGCGATCCCTCACCTGGTAACTGAAGTCCACATCCTCGCCACCTCCCAGTTTGGGGAAAGCTGCCGAAAACCGAAGATTACCTATTGCTTTCCGGTTGAACAGGATATTGGCGGTGGCACCCCAGGCAAAGGCTTCTTTTACCCGCGCGATTCCAAATATGTCCATGGAGCCATTGGCAATTACAGCCTTGTTGAATGGATGCTTTGGTGCAGGTAAATCAATCGGACCAATAAATCCAATTTCCTCAGGATGGTTGCGGATGCCTTCAGCATAACGCAACAGTATGTCCTCAGCCGGTATGATATCATCGTCGAGGAATAAAATCCAATCCGCCTGGCTCAGATCAATTCCACGGTTACGGGTAGCCGAAACACCGAGGTTGATTTCATTTTTGATAAACTGAACGCCCGGTTTGGAACAGGCTTCTTTCAGAGCCGGACTTAATTCAGCTTCCGGATTATCGCACATCAGGAAAAACTGCACGATTGCATCTTCCGGATGTCTGAGATTCAGGATGGGCAACAGAATTGCTTCGTTCATTCGGAAGCTGGGTATGATCACATCTAATGTCAGCATAACTCGTTTTTCAGGAAGCCTGGTAATATCCATTCGGACAAACCCAGTGCGGATTTTTTGTGGTCTCAATAAATAAAATTTCATTCTCCTTCAAGTGCTCCCGGCTTGAACTGGCATGGTGCAGGTGATAGGCCACTCCCGCCATCTTCAATCTTTTTTTCTTACACCCCGCCTGCAACAAACGAGTAGCGAATTCTACATCCTCCCATCCCCATCCTGAAAACTCATTGTTATATCCGTTTACCAGTACATAATCCGCCCGCCAGAAGGCAAGATTACAGGCTTTGATATTTTGATTGCTGTTGGTTTTCTTTCCAAATAAAAATGCCAGCAGCGGCAGGTGAATCGCATTGATACGATTGCGGATACCCTGGCTCCAGGGATAAAGCGGAACGAATCCCGTTTGAATAAGTTGCTTTGTTAAGGATGCATCCAGCAGTACTCTTGATCCCTGAATAAAACAATCTCTTCTTGCTGCCCTCAGGTGATCAGCAATAAAACTGCGATGCAGGATCATATCTCCATCGATCTGTATAATATAATCGCAACTTGTTTGCCGGATAGCTTTGTTGATGATCAGGCTTTTTCTGAATCCTTTATCCGGCTGCCATACATGTTTAATTGGTAAGCGATAAACCAGCTGGTAGTACTCCACTACCTGGCGTGTAGCATCATAGGAGCCATCATCCGCTACCAGTATTTCATCCGGCATTTTTGTTTGTCTTACTACAGACTCTAAAACCAGTTCCAGTGCGGATGGCCAGTTGAAGGTTGAGATCACCAGGGCTACCTGTTTAATAATTGGTTTCATTGCTTGAGTCGTTTAATTAGATTGTAACAAAATGTTCTTTCAGCGTTCGCGCTGCCTGCTGCTGCAATATTTTCCGCAGGATAATGGAGGCTACTCGTTCATCATTGATCAGGTTGGCACAATCGAAGTGACGCTTCGGACAGGCTGCTTTACCATGACTTCCACAGGGTCTGCAGGATAACTGCGCATCAGCCTGAACGATATAAGATTCATCCGATAGGGGAGTGAAGCCAAATCCGGGAATAGTAGAACAGAACAATGCAATTACAGGGGCATTCACTGCAGATGCAATATGAAGCGGTGCAGAATCATTCACCAGGTTAAAGAGGGCACCCTGCATCAATGCGGCCGACTGTAAAATACTGAGTGATCCGGCCAGTGATTCTATATTGGTATAGGCAGGCAATTCATTCATAATCGCAGTTGCTACCGCCTGCTCTTTTTTTGTTCCTATTATGTAAATCTTCTGACGAATGGGCAGGCGTTTCAGGATGGCAGTCCATTTAGAAACCGGTACCTGCTTGGTAAACCAAACAGAGCCGGGTGCCAGAACAAGATAGGGTTCCTGCTGAAAGCGGCGGATAGAAGAATAATCCGCAGGTGAAGGATATAAACAGGGTTTTGTTACCGGGGTGCTTGTTAAGGTCTCCAATAACTGATTGCATCTTGCTGTTTCATGAACCGGTTCTGCTGCTGTTCCAGTAACATGCGCTACTTTTTTAGTGAATAAAAAAGAGAGTGGATTTTTATCATAACCAATTATGATTTTGCCACGGGATAATCCAGCTAGCAGGCCTGTTGCAGCATATCGCTGTACATTTATAACAAGATCATATTGTTCTTTACGTAATTGTTTTAATAGCGCAAACAGGCTGCGATACTTGCCCTTTTTTTTATCCCATGTCAGAACCTTTCGTACATACGGATGTGATTGCAGCACTTCTTCATTACCCTTCCTCACCAGGAAATCAATACGGGCATTCGGATAATGCAGATGCAGATTTTCAATCAGAACGGTGGACAGGATAAGATCACCAATGAAGGCAGTTTGGATTAATAACACTGATTTCATACACGTCGGCAATTGGGCCGTACGCACTTGACAGATGGGTATTACTTACCGTTGTATCGGATTTCTTAATTCGTAAATAAAATTTTTTTTGACAGGTTCACCATAGTAGGCAACGTCCAGCTCACCGGTTTTAATCGCGCCAAATTTTTCAATAGATCGTTGCGATCTGAAATTGGTAGCACCTATATGAAAGCGAATGATGTTGACAAATTGAAAAGCGTGTTCTGCCATCAGTTGCTTTAATTCCTGGTTGTATCCCTTGCCCCAAAAAGATCTACCTATAAAGGTGTAACCTATTAATACAGTTTTTTCGGATTCATCATAATCATAATAACGGGTGCATCCCATCGTGAGTCCCAGGTTCTTTTCAATGATGCAATATGCGCCGCCGCTTTTCAGAGCGCCTTCAAAATAATTATTGAATTCCTCCGGCTGATACCGGTTCTTGTTGGGGTGCTGCTCCCAAACCAGGGGATCGGATGCTACAGCATAGACTTCGCTGAAATCTTCAGCCTGCAAAGGTTGTAACAATATTCTCTCGGAACCTAAGCTATTTTGTATCCAGGACATACTGCGAAGGTCCGGCAATCTTACAGATTTTCCGCATATCTTCTAAAGTTATCAAGTATGGCCTGCCAACCGTTTTGCTGCATTTCCAGTGGATTGCTGTTTTCAGCATCAAACTGGGTGATAACCAGGGTGCCGGTTTCAATAGGATGAAATTCTACCCGCGCAGTTCGGCCATCTTCCATTTTATAGGCAAAAGAAGTCATCGGTACAACTTCTGTATATTCTCCTGCAAAATCAAATCCAAAACTTCCATCACGGGCTTCCATCCGATAAGAAAAGCTGCCGCCAGTTCGCAGATCATTGTTGGCCCTTGGTGTATGCCAGTCGGGGGAAGCAGCATTCCAGTTTACAATATGTTCGGGTGTATTAAATAACTCCCAGGCTTTTTCTACAGGTACTTCCACTTCTGCGCTTACTTTCAATACAACAGTTTTGGACTGTTCATTCTTTTTCATTTGGATAAGTTTTACATTTATTTGTTGGACAAACTTATACCCTTTTTATGGCTAAGAAACAGTGTGCTCTGGTCAATTTCAGGGGGTGAATGCGTCAAATGCAAATCTTTAAAAGCGGGGAGCGCTATTTCGGAAAACTGGTATGGGGCAAGAACAGCCGCCTGGATGAGAAAAATCCCAATCCCGCAGAGCGTAAAAAGGAATTACTTGGAATGGTAATCCTGAAGAATTTCCTTTTTAAGGAAGGGAAATATTCAGACGGACAAATTTATGATCCGGATAGCGGTAAAACCTATGATTGCACGATGTGGCAGGAGGGATTGAAACTTAAAGTCAGAGGTTATGTAGGTGTATCCCTGTTTGGCAGAACAGAAACCTTCGAGCGGGTCGAATGAGTTTCTGTTCTGACAGGTTGTTTTATGGTATGATGATTTTCCGGGATTGATCCATGCCATCCGCACTTACGATTTTCAATACATATACACCTTTGCCCAAACGAACACGGCTGAGGTCAATGGATTGAGGCTGACTGGAATTCAGTTGCGAAACATGCTGACGTATCAATACCCGGCCCGATAAATCAACCAGGTTGATGTCAACATTTTTGTGACTGGAACCTGCTTTTACCATTACCTGGTTGCTGGTAACAATAGTAGGATAAACCTGTAGCTCATCAGTGCTTGCACCTGTATTCAGACGTACAGTAAGAGTTTTGGAATAGGTAACTGTTCTGTCAATATCTACCATCTTCAAACGGTAGTAAAAAAGTTCTCCTTTGGCAGTTTTGTCGGTAAAGCTAAACCTGGTTTTACCTTCTCCCATTTCCGGTTCGATAGTTCCGATGGAACTGAACTGACGATTATCCGAACTTCTTTCTACAATGAAATAATCAGGGGTACTGTTCGCAGTGATTACCCAGTTTAATACCGGCTGGGAATTTTTCACCACGGCTTTGAAATCAACCAGGTGGATCGGCAACAGGGTGATTACACTCATATTGAAACTTACCCTGTTAAATCCTCCGTTTTCGTAATATTCCAGCACCATATCATAATCTCCATTCATACTAATCGGTGTTGAGATAGTAGTATTATAGGACTGGTCGCTCCAGCGGTTGATGATCCAGGTTGCACCGCCATCCAGGCTTAACCGATAGCCATCATCACCACCAACTGTAAACTGGTAGGTGCCAGGCAGGAAGTTTTTACGCAGCCGGTACCGGACACTGAAAGTTTCAGTAGTAGTAGCACAACTGCTGGTATTCAGGGTAACATTGCTGCCACCAAAACTCTCATCGAAATTGGGACTGCCCGCACTGCCATTTTGTATCCTACCTACATAGCTGCTGAAGTTGGTACCATCATACACATATCCATTCCACACATTTCCGGTTCCATATACGGAGGTGTTTTCTGTGCCCATGCAGATAGAACTAACGTTGAAGGATACCCTGTTATCACCGCCGTTTTCATAATATTCAATCACCAGGTCATAACTACCATTTAATACTACATCATAGGTAGTTGTTTGATAGGCATGATCTGTGAAATTATTGATTACCCAGGTAGTTCCGCCATCCAGGCTGAACCGGTAGCCATCATCACCCCCTACAACAATGCGATAACCGCCATTGGTGAAGGTCCGGCGCAGTTTAAACCGAACACTGAAAGTATTTCGGTCCACATTACATCCTGTGGTGCTGAAATTGCCATTATTGCCACCGAAGTTGGTGTCAAAATTGGGACTGCCGGCAGTACCCACATTTATGAATCCCCTGTAGGTGGTGAAGTTCATATTGTCATATGCATACCCGATCCACACATTCCCGGTTCCGAAACTTGTCTGGTCACCGGCCGGTGTACAGGGTTGAGCCTTGGCGAGCGTCGCTACCAGTAAAAAGGCAATAAGTAAGTGTAAATTTCTAATCATAAACAGCCTATCTGGACAAATAACGGGACTGTCTAAGTATTATTATGTAGTGTTTTTTAGGGGTAAGTTTCTAAGTGGTTTGTTGTATGCCGGTAACTGGCACAAAACCATCGGTAATCCGCCACTGTTATACGTTTAATGGAAATTCCAGCCTCCGGTTGAAATTTTTAAATCTTGACATAGGTCAATACTATTTTAACTTGCAAACAAAAATTCATGCAACAAGTCCTGTTGATTCTGGTAGCGATTCTGGCTGGTATGTTCCTTCCGCTTCAGGCCTCCCTGAATGCCAAAATGGGGGCGGTGGTCCAGAATCCCCTGCTGGGCAGCCTGATCTCCTTCCTGGTCGGTACCCTCGGATTGCTGGTGTATATCCTGATGAGTAGGGTTCCGCTTACCAATCTCTTCCAGGCGAAAGCAGCACCCGGATTGGTTTGGATTGCCGGTTTGCTGGGCGCCTTTTATGTAACCGCTATCATTTTGCTGGTGCCCAGGCTGGGAGTGGCGCTGACATTCGGACTCGTGATTGCCGGACAGATGTTCGTCAGCATCCTTTTTGATCACTTCGGGCTCCTGGGAACCCCTGTTCATCCCATCAGCTGGATGCGATCCCTGGGTGTAGTTTTATTGATTGCAGGCGTATTGATCATTCGCAAATTTTAATACTATGAAACAACTGATAAAGGGTCTTCACCATGTTACCGCGATGGCAGATGACCCTCAAAAAAACCTTGATTTTTATGCGGGCATTCTGGGACTTCGGCTCGTCAAAAAGACCATCAATTTTGATGCTCCTGACGTATACCATTTCTATTATGGAGATGAGGATGGAAAACCTGGTACTATTCTGACTTTCTTCCCCTATAAAGGGCTGCACCGCGGCCGGCAGGGCAAAGGACAATTGACCACCACTTCTTTTTCTATCCCGGCCAACAGCCTGGGCTTCTGGAGGGAACGTTTGAAACGTTTTAATATTCCCTTTTCCAATCCGCAGGAGCGCTTTGAGGAAGGCTTTATCTACCTGGAAGATCCGGACGGACTGGGTATTGAACTGATTGCCAACGACCGCGATACCAGACCCGGCTTTACTTATGGTCAGATTCCCCTGGAACACGCGGTGAAAGGTTTTCATAGCATCACCCTCAGTGAGGATGGTTATGAAAAAACCGCCGGCTTCCTGACTACTTACCTGAACCACCAGGCTGTTGCTGAACAAAGCAATCGCTTCCGGTTCAGTGCCAGTGGAAAAGTGGGCGATTTGGTAGACATCGTATGTGAACCGGACCGATTGAGAGGGCTGGGAGGTAGTGGAACGGTGCATCATGTTGCATTCGCAACCGATAATGACCAAACCATTCAGGAAATGCAGGAAAAACTGGCTTCCAAAGGGATGAATGTTACCACGGTACTGGACCGCCAGTATTTTCACAGCATCTATTTCCGCGAACCCGGAGGCGTTCTTTTTGAAGTGGCAACCTGTGATATAGGTTTCACTTATGATGAACCCCTGGAAGAACTGGGACAAGCACTTAAATTACCACCTTGGGAAGAAAAGAACAGGGGTCGCATTGAAAGTGGACTAGAACCCATCCTCCTGGACTGGAAAAAATTCGTTTAAGCATGGAAGTTAAAAAGCATAGCAAACAGGTAGTAACTGATGGAATTCCTTTAGCATCAGCGGAAAAGGTGATGATATTGGTGCATGGCCGGGGTGCTTCCGCCGATTCCATTTTAACCTTGAAAGATCACCTGCTGGTGGATGGATTCGCCTTGCTGGCTCCACAGGCCACCAACCATACCTGGTATCCCTACAGTTTTATGGCACCGGTTGAGCAGAATGAACCCTGGTTAAGCAGTGCTATTGAACTGCTGGAAAACCTGGTGGAGGATTGCCTGAAAGCTGGCATCAAACGGGAGCATATTCATTTGCTGGGCTTTTCACAGGGGGCCTGTCTGACACTTGAATTTGCAGCACGTACAGCTTCCCGTTATGGCTCGGTTACTGCGTTTACAGGTGGATTGATTGGTGAGAAAATAGATCGCTCCAATTACAAGGGGCAGTTTGAAGGAACACCTGTCTTTATTGGATGCAGCGACCGAGATATGCATGTGCCGGTGGAGCGGGTGTATGCATCCACCAATATTCTAACTGAAATGGGTGCTCGGGTTACAGAAAAGATTTATCCGGGCATGGGGCATACCATCAATGAAGATGAGATCAATATCGTCAATCAGCTATTGAATGGTTCAGGTAAGGATAAATAGGTCCGGCAATTTGGAACATTAGGAGGGGAGTTTTACAATGTTGACCCAGAAATTTTCCAGCTGGAGTACAACTCTGAAAAACTCTTCTACCTCCACTGGCTTGGTAATATAACAATTGGCGTGATTCAGGTAGGAATTGTTGATGTCTTGAAATGAGGAGGAAGTGGTAAGCATGATAACCGGTATTTGCCTATATGCTTCAGCTGTTTTAATAAAATGCAATACTTCATGTCCGTTTTTTTTGGGCAGGTTGACATCCAGCAGAATCAGGTCAGGCAGTGTTGACGCTTGAAACGGGGCTTTTTTTTCGAGGAAATCAATGGCTTCTTTCCCATCTCTGGCAATGCTGATCTGGTTGATCAGTTTTCCTTCTTCGAGTGCCTCTCTGGTTAAAAGTATATCCCCTTCGTTGTCTTCAACGAGCAATACATGAATTGATTTCATCGGAATCAGGCGGTTTTGCGAATAGTAAATGTAAGGATTGTTCCCTTATTCTCACTGCTCTCAATCCAGATTTTTCCCCCGTGTTGTTCGATGATGCGCTTACAGGTAGCGAGACCCATTCCTGAACCACCGTATTCATGTTTGGTATGAAGTCGTTTAAATAATTGAAATACTACCTCCCTGTTTTCGGGGGCAATACCAATACCGTTATCCTTAACCGAAAACTGCCAATGCGTTTGTTCATCTGATCCCTTGATTTCTATAATAGGGCGGTTCCCTGGAGCCTGGTACTTCAGCGCGTTCCCGATCAGGTTTTGAAATACCAGTTTCAGTGGTGTCTTTCTTGCCAGTATGGTTGGAAGCAGGTCAATTTGCAGGTCGGCCTCTTGTTCTTCCAGTTGGCCATGAAGCAATACTTTTATGTCCTGCAATAAGTTGTTGCAATCAATCCATTCAGGCGCACCTCCCTGCACACCACCTGCATGTGCAAAGGCCAGCAATTCCTGGATCATTGCCGACATACGCTCTGCACCATCCATTGCGTAATGAATGTATTGGCGGGCTTTGTTATCCAGGTGCTCACTGTAGTTTTTATCCAGCAGGCGCATGAAACTGCTGATCATCCTGAGTGGCTCCCGCATTTCATGAGAGGCTACTGATGCAAAGCGGGTCAGTTCTTCGTTTGTTTCTTTCAGGTGTGTGATGTCTACATGGGTGCCAAACATTAATAATGGATCCCCATCTTCCGAAGACTTTACGACTTTCCCCCGGTCAAGGATCCAGACCCAGTGACCATCTTTATGCCTCATCCGGTAAGTGGCTTCATAAAACTGGGTATGATCCCGCAGGCATTCACTTACTTTTTTATTGGTCTCTTCCAGGTCTTCCGGATGAGCAAAGCGGGCAAGTGTGGACTGATCAATGGGCTGGATCTCTTCCAGGGTATATCCAATCAGGGTTGCCCAGGTTTCATTATAGGAAAGTTGTCCGGTTTGAATATTCCATTCCCAGGTGGCGGCATTGGTTCCTTCCAGCACAAAATTCAGCCGGTCTTTTTCCCGGATCAGGTCTTCCTGTACCAGGCTTTTTTCCCGGATGGTTTCCCGCAGTAGTTGCATGGTCTGCTGATCCTGCTCCTGCAGCTTTCTTAGTTTGTACCGCCTTTTGAATTGCAGGATGTTAAAGCCAATCAGGAAGAGTACAGAGCAGGCTAACATCGCTACGCCAAACCGGTTGATTATAAAATAGGTCTGGTTAATTTTTTCCAGGTTGCTCAGCCTTTGGTCATTTTCCAATTGGTTGGAAGCCCTGTTCTGAATGATCCGTAACTCGGCTATGGGAATTTTTTGGGCGGAATCAGCAATTGGGGCCAGTTCCAGTAAGTGCTCCAGGTTTGCCTTGCGCAGTTCCCGGTTTTTGGCAGTGATCAGCGCAATTTCCTTATTTACCTGCTGGTGACGGTAGTAATTCCGGAGGAAAAAAAAGAGTCCGGCTGCCATTATTATAATGGAACCAATCAAAACAGGCAAGGTAACCGGGTAACGTTTCATTTTGTGTAGGAGGTACACAAATTAACGCCGGCACGCCTCCGTATGGTGTGAACACCCAGATTTTAATGCATTTTCCATTTTTTACGATCTATTCCTTAAGGGTTTTCAAGTACCCGCAAACATTTCAAATCCACCGCTGTTATACTTTTTCAGACTATTTATACTCTTTTGTATAAATAGATCTTACCTTTGTGGCCAATTTTAGCAACTGAATAGATTTTGCAGTATGAACGACGGATTAAGCACTATTGAACAACAGATTACCAGTGATTACAAATATGGATTCACCAGCGATCTGGAAGCCGACCAGGCACCGAAAGGGCTGAATGAAGACATCATCCGGTTTATTTCCGGAAAGAAAAATGAGCCCGAGTGGATGCTGGAATGGCGCCTGAAAGCCTATAGGCACTGGTTAAAAATGGAAGTGCCGGAATGGGCGAATATCAAGTATCCAGCCGTTGATTTCCAGGATATTATCTATTATTCTGCCCCTAAACAAACCAAAAAGTTAAACAGCCTGGATGAGATTGACCCGGAATTACGCCGGACCTTCGAAAAACTGGGTATCTCCCTGGATGAGCAGAAGCGCCTCAGTGGAGTAGCAGTGGATGCGGTGATTGACTCCGTTTCGGTTGCTACCACATTCCGGGAGCAGTTAGGAGAATTGGGGATCATTTTCTGTTCCATGAGTGAAGCCATCCAGGAACACCCTGACCTGGTTAAAAAATACATCGGCTCGGTAGTGCCCATGACGGATAACTTCTATTCTGCCCTGAACTCAGCTGTATTTACAGATGGTTCATTCTGTTATATACCAAAAGGAGTGCGTTGCCCGATGGAACTGTCTACCTATTTCCGGATCAACGCCCAGAATACCGGTCAGTTTGAACGCACCCTGATTGTTGCGGAAGAAGGCAGTTATGTTTCCTACCTGGAAGGTTGTACAGCTCCCATGCGCGATGAGAATCAGTTGCACGCAGCGGTGGTGGAACTGATTGCGATGGATCATGCTGAAATCAAATATTCAACGGTTCAAAACTGGTATCCCGGTGATAAAGAAGGGAAAGGTGGGATTTACAATTTTGTAACCAAACGCGGTATTTGTGCCGGCGTTCATTCCAAAATCTCCTGGACCCAGGTAGAGACCGGATCCGCAGTAACCTGGAAATATCCCAGCTGTATTCTGAAAGGTGATCACTCCGTTGGTGAGTTTTACAGCGTGGCAGTAACCAACCACCACCAGCAGGCTGATACCGGAACCAAGATGATCCACCTGGGAAAAAATACCCGCAGCCGGATTGTATCCAAAGGTATATCTGCAGGAGTTAGCCATAATAGTTACCGCGGATTGGTAAGTGTGGCTAAAAATGCTACCAATGCCCGGAACTTCTCACAGTGTGATTCACTGTTGTTGGGAGATCGCTGTGGTGCTCATACATTTCCTTATATAGAGGTTAAAAACAATACAGCCCAGGTTGAACACGAAGCTACCACCTCCAAAATCGGAGAGGACCAGATCTTCTATTGTAACCAGCGGGGTATTGATACGGAAACTGCTGTAGCCCTGATTGTAAATGGCTTCGCGAAAGAAGTTATGAATCAGTTGCCAATGGAGTTTGCAGTGGAAGCACAAAAATTACTGGCCATCACCCTCGAAGGAAGTGTTGGTTAAACCTAATCATCAAATTTGAAATAACACAATATGTTACAAATAAAGGATCTACACGCAGGTATTGAAGGAAAAGAAATTCTTAAGGGTATTAATCTTACGATTCGTCCGGGTGAAGTACACGCCATCATGGGACCCAATGGTTCCGGCAAAAGTACCCTGGCATCTGTCCTGGCGGGAAGAGAAGATTATGAAGTAACCGGTGGTTCAGTGGAGTTCCTGGGTAAGGATCTGCTGGAGCTTGCTCCGGAAGCCAGAGCTGGAGAAGGACTCTTCCTTGCTTTTCAGTACCCGGTAGAAATTCCAGGATTAAGCACCATCAACTTCATGAAAACAGCTGTGAATGAAGTTCGCAAATACCGTGGCCAGGAAGTCCTGGATGCTGCAGAATTCCTGAAGCTCATGAAGGAAAAAATGAGCCTGGTAAATATTGATAAAAACCTGCTTACCCGTTCCCTGAATGAAGGGTTCTCCGGTGGTGAGAAAAAGCGCAACGAAGTATTCCAGATGGCGATGCTCGAACCCAAACTGGCAATCCTGGATGAAACGGATTCAGGTCTGGATATTGATGCTATCCGCATAGCAGCAGCCGGCGTAAATGCCATCCGCAGCAAGGAAAATGCAACATTGGTAATTACACACTACCAGCGACTGCTGGATTATATCGTGCCTGATTTTGTGCATGTATTGTACAATGGACGTATTGTAAAATCCGGTGGTAAAGAGCTTGCACTGGAACTGGAAGAGACAGGCTATAGTTTTCTTAAAAATGAGATGAATATTGCATGAGTACGATAACTACGATAAAAGATAAAGCACAACAACTGGGAGCTGCTACGCAGGATGCCCTGCAGCCCGTGCGCGCTGCTGCATTGGCAGCTTTTGACCAGTTGGGTGTACCTGCCGTGAAACACGAAGAGTGGAAATATACCCGGATTAGTCAGCTGTTTAATCAGCCTTACCAGTTAGGCGTTGATCATTCCAATACGGGTGCGGCCTGGCAGGCTTTTCGTTTGCCCGAATACGAAACAGCAAACGAACTGGTATTCATCAATGGGGTATACAATGCAGCAGCTTCTACGGTTCGGTCAGCCGGACTGGTAGTGTTGCCCTTGGAAGAAGCGGCGAAGGGTGAGTATGCGCAGATTGTAACTAAACACCTGGGGCATAGTGGAAAGTACATGAAGGATGGGATCAATGCACTGAATGCATCTTTCCTTGTGGGAGCTGTATTCATTGGTGTGAATCGTTCCACTGAAATTGAGCATCCGGTATATATTTATAATATTACCGATGGTCGGGCTGGTAACGTTTTTGCACAACCGAGAACACTGGTACATGTTGCTGCCAATGCAGGTGTGGTATTGGTTGAAACCTATGGAAGCATTGGGGTAGCGGATCATTTCACCAACCAGGTAATGGAAGTGGTGGTGGAGCAGGATGCCCGCGTAGAATATTACAAGGTTCAGAATGATAGCAATCGTTCCAGCCTGGTAAGTACCACGCATTTCCGCCAGGTGGGTAAGAGCTATGTGCATGCCGTTACCATTTCACTGAATGGTGCGATGGTGCGGAATAACCTGAACATGGTGATGGAAGCCGAACATTGTGATTCCAACATGTTCGGTTTGTATTTCACTTCCGATTCCTGTCATGTTGATAACCACACCATTGTAGATAATGCCAAACCACATTGCCTGAGCAATGAATACTACAAAGGCATACTTGATGGTTCCTCAACCGGCGTATTCAATGGTAAGATCTTTGTTCAGCAGGATGCGCAAAAAATCAATGCCTTCCAGTCTAACAAAAACATACTCTTATCTGACAATGCGAATGTTTATACCAAACCACAGCTGGAGATTTTTGCAGATGATGTGAAATGTTCGCATGGTTGTACGGTTGGAAGGCTCGATGAAGAAGGCCTGTTTTATCTCCGCTCCCGTGGTGTAACTGAAGCAAGTGCGAAATCACTGCTCCTGCATGCTTTTGCGGTTGATATTCTTGACCAGATCCGTCACGATGCCCTCCGTGCTTATGTAGACCAACTTATTTCTGAACGTTTAGGAGCATAATATGGAAACGCTTACCCGATCTGAACTGTTATTTGATGTAGACTCCATTCGGGAGGAATTCCCAATTCTGAAACGAATGGTGAAAGGAAAGCCATTGATCTACCTGGATAATGCGGCTACCACCCAGAAACCGCTTGCAGTGATTGAAGGGTTAACGCGTTACTATTCGGAATACAATGCGAATATCCATAGAGGTATTCACAGTCTTGCTGAGGAAGCTACAGCTGCTTTTGAAGCGAGCCGGGATGCAGTGAAAGAATTTATCGGAGCTGCTCACCGGGAAGAGATCATCTTCACCAGGGGTGCTACGGAGGCGATCAACCTGGTTGCGTATACCTGGGCGCGTAAGTTTGTTGGAGCCGGCGATGAAATCCTGGTTTCGGGAATGGAGCACCACAGCAACATTGTGCCCTGGCAGATCATTGCAGAAGAGAAGGGCGCTAAAGTGGTTCCGATCCCGGTGTTGGAAGACGGAACCCTGGATATGGATGCTTTCCAGCGCTTACTCACGGAGAAAACAAAACTGGTGGCCATTGTGCATGCTTCCAATTCATTGGGAACCATCAATCCGGTGAAATTTATCGCAACGCAGGCGCATGCAATCGGTGCTAAAGTATTGGTGGATGGATCCCAGTCGGCTGTTCACCTGCCCATTGATGTGCAGGATATTGATTGCGATTTCTTTGTATTCTCTGGTCATAAAGTGTATGGTCCAACCGGTTCCGGAGCACTCTATGGAAAAAAAGACCTGCTGGAAGCCATGCCGGTATTTCATGGGGGAGGAGAGATGATTAAAGAAGTATCCTTCGGAAAAACAACCTACAACGAATTACCCTACAAATACGAAGCAGGCACTCCAAACATAGCTGATACAGTGGCATTGAAATTTGCCCTGGATTTTGTGAAGGAAATCGGAAAGGAAAAAATCCATCAGTATGAGCAGGGCTTGCTGGCATATGCTACGGATGCACTGGAACAGATTAAAGGACTTCGGATCATCGGAAAAGCACCTGAGAAAACCAGTGTGATTTCATTTGTAGTAGAAGGTGTGCATCCGCAGGATTTAGGTATTCTGCTGGACAATAAGGGTATTGCGGTTCGGACAGGTCATCATTGTACACAACCCCTGATGGACAGATTTGGAATTCCGGGTACAACCCGTGCCTCTTTTGCACTGTATACAACCTATGCAGAAATTGATGCACTGGTGGCAGGTTTGGAGCGTTCCATTAAAACATTATTATAGAAAATGACAGCAAGGCCAAGAATAGAAGAACTGGAAGAAGAAATTGTTGAGAATTTTTCGCTGTTTGATTCCTGGGATGAGAAGTACGAGTACATTATTGATCTGGGAAAAAAACTGCCGGCGCTCGAAGAAGAACATAAAAAGGATGAGAATAAGGTAAGAGGTTGCCAGTCCACCGTATGGCTGGTTGCGGCGTATAAAGATGGGCTGGTAGAGTTTAAGGCAGATAGCGATGCGGTGATTGTAAAGGGACTGATCAGTATGCTGATCCAGGTATTATCGGGGCATACTCCTGATGATATTATTCATGCTAAACTTGGATTTATAGACCGGATAGGCATGACAACGCATCTTGCTCAAACAAGATCAAACGGACTGGCGGCGATGGTAAAGCAGATGAAAAATTTTGCTCTGGCTTTTAAATTACAGAACGAAGCAGCAAAGCACTAAGAACATGGAAACAGAAGCTTTGAAAGAAAAAGTGATTGATTGTATCAAAACAATATACGATCCGGAATTGCCGGTGAATATTTATGAACTGGGACTTATTTATGAGGTGGATATTCTGCCGCTCAACAATGTCCAGATCGTAATGACGCTGACAGCGCCCGGATGTCCTGCTGCACAATCTCTTCCCATTGAAGTGGATCAGAAAGTGCGTCAGATAGAAGGCGTGAATGATGTTCATGTGAGTGTGACCTGGAATCCGCCCTGGAATAAATCCATGATGTCGGAGGCTGCACAATTGGAATTAGGTATGTTTTAAAAGGTATCTATGAAGATTACAGCACAGGAAGAAATCGGTTTAAGAATTATGTTACGCGTTGCCAATTGCGGCAATGAAAGCGGACTCAGCATTCCCCAGCTCAGTGAGGCGGAAGGAATCAGTATTCCCTATGTTGCAAAGCTTACACGCTTGTTGCGCCAGCAGGGATTTCTCAACAGCACACCTGGTAACAAAGGTGGTTATGTGCTGGCAAGACCTGCCAATGAAATTATTGTAAATGATCTGCTGAAGGTATTAGGCGGCGCACTTTTCGATACGAGTTTTTGTAACCTGCATAGTGGAGGTATGAAACTATGTACCAACTCAGTGGACTGTTCGGTTCGTTCCCTCTGGAAAATGATGCAGTTGGTGCTGGATGAACTCCTGCAGCAGCTCACCCTCAGCGATCTCTCCAATTCCGAATTAGAAGCCCAACGTATTATTTCGCGGGTATTTGCTCCAAAAGAGGTAGTTTAAACTGCACCACCAATTCACATCCTTTCCCTGGTGCGGTATTTATTTCTAACGTGCCATTAAAGAGTGCAGCGCGGGTCTTCATATTCATAAGTCCCACTCCATTGCTTTTCCTGGCCTTATCAAAACCTATACCATCATCTTTGATGCGTAATTCAAGGTTTCCATTCCTGTTACCAAGGTAGAAATTAATCGATCCTGCTTTTGCGTATTTCGTGATGTTGTTAAACTGTTCCTGACAGATCCTGTAAACTGCTAATTTGAAATTATCATCCATGAACTGCTCTTCCATCTCTGTCATGTTGTGGTAAATGGTAGTTCCAATACCGCTTGCAACATTTTCAAATAATTGAAGGAGATTGTCTTTCAGGTGTCCTTCGCTTAATGTTGGTGGAATCAAAGAATGGGAGAGGGTCCTGATTTCATCAATGGCCGACTGGATCAGTTCATCCGATTTGCCCAGGTAAAGAGATTGTGTATCTCCGGCTGTTTTACCAAGACCCAGGTATAAGCGGGCACTGGCCAGTATCTGGTTGATATTGTCATGCAGTTCCCGGCCAATTTCCTGGCGCTCTGATTCCTGTGCTGAGATTACTGCATTAGTCATTTCTTTCTGTGCCTTGATGCGCTCTTCTTCCAGTTGTTTTTCCAGCATTACTCTTTCGGTAACATTATTGCCCAGGGCCATAATACAGGGCATTCCCATATAATCGATACGGTGAGATACAAACTCAATATAGATTTTATCGCCCCATTTGCTGATAATCCGGGTGACATGGGTCTCTCTGAAACTTTTATCTTTTAATGCTTTTTCGGCAAGTAGATATACAAGCTCAGCCCTCTCTGCCAGTCCCACCGTCAGAATGGATTTCCCTTTCAGATCTTCCCTTTTATAACCGGAATGTTTTTCGGTTGATTCATTGATTTCCAGGATCGTAAAATCTTTCAGGCTCCAGATGATGATGGCAGCAGGATTGTTTTCAAAGAGATAGCGGTATTGCTCTTCGGATTCTTTTAATATTCTTTCGGCTTCCTTGCGGGGCGTGATATCTTGTGTGGCGCCGATAAAACGAACTGCTTTGCCCTGCTCATTTCGGATGATATATCCGCGATCCTGCAGGTAAGCATAATTTCCATCAGCTCTCAGAAAGCGGTATTCCAATTCAAATTGCTGGAAGGATGGGTTCTCTTTGAATTGATTAATTTTCTTTATTACGTCTTCTCTCTCTGAGGGATGTATCTGTTTCACCCATTTTTCTTCTGATCCGAATTGAACAGGATCATAATCGGTTTTAAAGATTTTCTTCCAGCCTTCCGGATTGCGGTATACTTCACCAGTCTGAAGGTTAAGGTCCCAAACCATGTCATTCGTAGCCTTGCTCACCAGGTCGTATCGTTCATTACTTTCCTGCAATGCCTGCAGGTTGTTCATACGTTCGATGGAATAGAGGATGGTTTTTGACAGCAGTTTTTCATCAAAATCGCCTTTGATCAGGTAGTCCTGCGCACCGAGTGTAATCGCATCCAGGGCGGTATTCATATCCGAAACACCAGAAAGAATAACAATCGGAGTATAACCTGCATTTTCCCGGATCGATGTAAAAGAGTTGATACCAAAGCTGTCGGGTAGTGAGAGGTCAAGCAGTATGATATCAACAGGCTCCGACTTCAGTACTTCATGCGCCTGTTTGATCGACTCTGCAGTAAAGAGTTTCCGGATTTTTATTCCGGAACTGAGCAAGAGTTCCTCCAGCAGAAACTGATCGCCGGGATTATCCTCCACCATCAGGATCGTCAGTTCAGTAGAATGTATCATGAAGTTCCGGTTTAACTGTTAGGGAGTTGAGCTGTATTCATCCAAAATGATTCCACAGACTGGATCACTTTCATAAAACTGGAATAATCAACGGGTTTGGTTATATAACAGTTGGCATAGTGGGTATAGGCCTCGAGGATATCTTTTTCAGAAGCGGAAGTGGTTAGTACGATTACCGGGAGACTACGTAATGCCGGATCCTGCTTAATCGTTTTTAAGACCTCCTTTCCATCCACTTTGGGAAGATTGATGTCCAGCAAAACCAGATCAGGAACCTGAGCATTCACGTGGGCCCCGGTCTTATAAAGAAAATGGATCGCCTCCCTGCCGTCTCTTACAACCGAAATATCTTTTACTGCAGTTACTTCGCGAAGTGCTTCTCGTGTAAGAATGATGTCGCCTTCATTGTCTTCCACCAATAAAATGTGCAAGTCTTTCATATGCTCTGGGTTTGTTTCAATAGGTTGGATTGTTAATCAATTTAAAGATTTATTTTTTGATGGTAAAATAGAAGGTCGAACCTTCATTTTCTTTGGAATAAACCCAGATTTTACCTTTATGCTGCTCTACAATTTTTTTACAGATTGCCAGACCAATTCCTGTTCCGGAATATTCAGACATGTTGTGTAACCGCTGAAAAATGACAAAAATCTTTTCAAAATAATCCGGCTCTATTCCAATGCCATTATCATTTACAGCAAACTGCCAATGATTATCTTCTTCTTTTGCACTAATCCGTATCTCTGGCTGTAACTCACTTCGATATTTAATGGCATTTCCAATCAGGTTTTGCAATAGTTGTACCAGCCCGGAGAAATTGCCGTTACTTAGTATCGGCATTGGATTAATGGTTAGAATGGCATTGTTTTCGGCAATGGTTTCCTGCAAATTATTGACAACCTCATTAAGCACCTGATTCATGTCTACTTCAGTTAATTCCACTTCAGTGTTTTCCAGCCTGGAATAGGCCAGCAGGTCGTTGATCAGTTTTTTCATTCGCTCTGCACCAGAAACAGCATACTGGATGTACTGTTTGCCTGCTTCATCCAGTTTGTCCTTGTATCTTTTTTCCACCAATTGAAGAAAACTGCTTACCATTCGAAGTGGTTCCTGCAGATCATGGGAAGCTATAAACGCAAACCGCTCCAATTCGGCATTGGATCTGGACAGTTGTTCTGCCCTTTCTGACAATTCCTGGTTTGCTTTTTCCAGGGCCTGCTCGTATAGTTTTCGCTGCGTGATATCCTGCACTGTGCCACTATACCGCATGGGTTTGCCATGCTGGTCTTTAAACAGGTTGCCCCTTTCATGTACATACCGGATAGTGCCATCGGGTAACAGAATACGGTGTTCAAAATCCAGTGAATCATTTCCGTTTAAGACCTGTGCTCTTTTTTTGAGGAAAGTTTCCCTGTCATCCGGATGAAGGGTTTCCAGGAACAGTTCAAAACTCGGCTGAAAATTAGAAGGGTGTCTGCCCCAGATCGTATACACTTCATGGGTCCAGAAGAGTTCGTTGGTTTGCATATTCAGCTCCCAATAGCCCAGTTTAGCCAGCTTTTGAGCTGTTTCCAACTTCTGGTTTAGTTGCCATAATTCAGTTTGGTATTTTCTGTTTTGAGTGATATTTCTGGAATGACAGGCAACTCCTACAATTTTCTGCTCTTCGCGAATCGGATTGAAGCTGGTTTCCCACCAGATCTCTTCACCCGGTTCCGTATAAATATCAAGACTTTGCATGTGAAAGGATTCGCCTGATAGTGCCCGGTCGTATAGTGATTTCCAGTATTGAATATGCTCTTTGGGATACGATGTTTCCAGCAACATATTATCTCCAACCTGTATAGAGACATTCGATGTTCGTTCAGTGGTTTGTATAAAACTGCGGTTAGCTGCAAGCAAATTATACGCTGCATCAATACTCCAGATCATATCGCTGGTGGTATTGATCAGTGCAATTTTGTTGCGTTCCTCCTCCTTTTTTTGAAGTTCCAGTTTCAGGCGATCCGTAATATCGTTGGAAAGTACCAGGGAAGCCAGCCTTCCATTGAATTCTATCTGGTGAGAAGTGATTTCTATGTCAATAACATCGCCGTTCTTTTTGATGTGTTTCCATCTTCCTTTATGAACCAGGTTATTGCCTTCCCTGATTCGCTGAACTTTTTTAAGACGTTCACGATCTGCTTCCGGACGGATATCATGCGCAGTCATCTGCAGAAATTCCTCCCTGGTGTAACCATAATGATTAATTGCCTTTTCGTTTACGTCAAGGAATTGTTTGGTATCGGGATCAATGATCCACATGGGAAGAGGGTTGTGATGAAACAGATTTCGGTACCAACGTTCCGATTGTTCAAGTCGTTGCTCATTTTTAACCCGTTCGGTTACATCCCTTCCTATGCAGAACAGCGCTTGTGCTGATTTATTCCAGTTAATCGACCACCGGATCGTGATGGATTGTCCGTTTTTAGAAATCACTTTGTTATCAAAAAAGCTGACCGGCTGACCACTGATAGCTTTGGCCAACATGGCGACAGTTGCCTGCTGATCATGCTCCTCAATGAAACTCAGGTAAGGTTTGTCAATCAGTTCTTCTGTGTTATATCCGAGGATTCTTGTAGCTGCAGTACTGATACGCGTAAACATGCCATCCCTGTTCATGGTACAAATAATGTCCAGTGAAGCGTCCATGATCCGCTCATATTCTTCCAATATGCCTGATTCAAGCTTGCTCATAGTTATAAGGTGATCAGAAGATCAGTGAAAAAAAGGAAAAAACCAAAAGGGTACAAAATTTTCTCACGTGAGAAGTTTTCGCACCCCTGGCTCATTAACCTTAGATAGAAATTCCTCTACTAACCAGTACCTGGCGTTTGGACGGTTTGGATACTTAGGATATTGGATACAGAATAAAAACGGACCATTAACTACACAAAGATGCATACAAAAAAGGCCTGCAGACAATAGACAAACTTGGCAATTCCTGTAGAAAAAAACCTACATTCATACAGTATTTTTATTAATTTGTATATATGAAACATTTTCTTCTCATTGACGATCACGAAGTTGTGAGAACCGGTATTGGTCATGTACTGGCTGAATTGTTTCGTCCCTGCACCATACATGAAGCCAGCAATGAAGCCTCTGCGCTTGAAAAATTAAAGGAAAGAACCTTTGATCTGATCATAATGGACGTTTACATGCCGGGCTCCGATACGTTTGGTATTATGGAATTTATTAAAGTGCGGTTCCCGGAAGCCAAAGTGCTGATTTTTTCCATGAGTGCGGAAAATATCTATGCACCCCGATTGATCAGGGCTGGTGCAAAAGGTTTTTTATCTAAAAACACGGGTATCCAGGATCTGAAAAAAGCAGTGGAAACCCTGTTGAACAATAAGATGTACATAAGCTCGGAACTGGCACTTCAACTCGCAAGTGGTTTACAGCAGGAAGAGCCCGCCAATCCGTTTGAAAAACTGAGCAGCAAGGAATTCGAAATTGCCTCCCTAATGATGGAAGGTAAATCCCTGACCGAAATCTCCCTGATTTTGGGTACCAGCACCTCAACGGTGGGTACCCATAAATCAAGGTTGTTTAAAAAACTGAACTGTAATAACCTGCTGGACCTGGTTGAACTCGGTAAAGCCTACCATATCAGTAGCAAGCGACACTGATTACCTACCATTTCCAAATAACTCCTGCCATCATATTGAATCGTCGCGCGTTGTATCCCGCCACATCAAAATACTCCTGATCGGTAATGTTCCGTAAGTCTGCATACAATGTAAGTTGAGGTAACAACTGGTATTTCGCATATAGATCCAGGTTATAGTAATGTTTCAGATCGGCCAGTTCTGTACTGAAGGTGTTGCTGTTATAAAAAAGATCCTGTCTTTTATCTACCCATCGGTAATGAATGCCAATAAACAGTGAACTGGTTAGCTGATAACCACCATTGATATTGAAGCTGTGTTTGGGGCGACGATAAAGATTGAAATAACTGGTGTCTTTGCCATTTGCAGTGGAGGTGGATAACTCGCCATCTACAAAAGTATAGTTGGCACTAAAGCTGATTTTTTCAACCGGTTTCCACCTTAGTTCAAGTTCGATACCATGGTCTGATTGCTTGTCTCCATTCTGATATTGCCCATAAGGGGGAACAGACAGTGGAGCAAACAGGATGATATCTTTTATGTTTCTGTTGAAGTAAGTGGCACGGGCAAAAAACCGATTGGAGGTTGCGTTGTACTGAACTCCAAATTCCTGCTGGGTGGATCGCTCCGGTGCCAGTGCAGGATTACCATATTCACTCGCCAGGTTGTATACAGAGGGAGCTCTGAACGCAGATCCTGCCGAGGCGAATATTTTCAATTGTGCAATTGGGGAATAATAGGGGTTCAATGAATAAGTAAATGCGTCTCCAAAATCCTGGTGCTGGGTAAAACGACCACCCAGTTCAATTCCAAACCGGTTGTTTTTGTGGAGGTGACCTGAAATATAAGCACTCATCATGCTGGCTTCCAGTGAATCCTTGCTCAGACTGCTTCCGAAACCACCAAAGTCGGTAACGATATCAGCCTGGTTGCGCCTGTAATCAACACCGCCCAGTAAACTGAACCAGGGTTGAATCGTACTATTGATATAGGCTTCGGCAAAAAAAGAATTGCCTTTGTAATTGCCACTGCTGGGATCGAAATCAGAAGGACCTGCCGGAACATTTACCGGATCCCTGTAATCACGATTGATCCGGTTATAATTACTGTGAACAACAAACTGTCCCTTTGGTAACTGCAGGATTGATTTAATACCAATTACCTGTTGACGATTGTAAGCTGTTCTGTTTTTATCATCACTGAATGCGGCATCATCCAGATCGGTTTTGTAATCACTATACTGATAATAGCCCTGTAGTTTCCAGTTTGCAGTTGCCTGCAAACCAGCCGCCAGGTTGATCATGTTCTGCCTTTGTCCGTCTTTATCAAAATTGCCGACACCAGAAGCATCCGTAGCAGAGGAGAATCCTTTTGACTGAAAGCGATTATACTGTGCGCTGTAGTTGACTTTACCGGATTGGCCGCTTACTCCAAGGTTTGCTTTGTAGGTATTAAAACTGCCTGCTGAAAGTTGACCATTAACTCCAAGTTTTCGGTTACTCACATTCTTTCGGGTGATGATATTGATTACTCCGGCAACCGCATCTGATCCATACAGCGTGGATTGCGCGCCTTTCAAAATTTCAATCCGTTCAATCTGGTCCACCGCAAAATGGTTGATATCAAACTCGATGGAAATACCGGATGCATCTGTTACGGGCATGCCATCAATCAGAATTAGGGTGTTCGCACTACCTGCTCCTCTCAGGTAGAGATTGGGAACAGTGCCCGGGTTGTTTTGAGAGCCGGATAGAAATAATCCGCTTTGTTCATTTAATACCTGTGCAAGAGAACGACCGGCATTTTGCTCCAGGGTTGCACGATTGATTACCTGTACAATTTTTGCTGTGCTGTTTTGTTTCTGCGAGATTTTGTTAGCAGTAACAATTACTTCTTCAAGAGGAGTGGAGCTGCTGTCTGTTGGGTTTTGCTGGCTCCAGAGCGGACTGCTGAATACTGCAGCAGTCACGACAATCAGGGTTCTTTTCATGTTGGTGAAAAAGATTAACGTGACTGCTTCCGGAAAAGGATGGTAGAAATATAAACGACCTGGTACCCGGCCTTTTATATCCCTGCTTTTCTCCCGAAAGCGGAATATGGTTTCCTGTAAGCGGCAGGTCTTCTGGCTCGTTTTCTGCAAACCCCCTTCCCGTTCACCAAAGCATACAGCAGGCGTACAGTGGTTATGGATCTGCAGCAGGATACAATGATCCTGATAACATTACAGCTACGGGGATAGCGCCGGGATCAACCGGACTTCCCTATTAATCCTGTTAACAGCAAGTCTGTCAACAGAAACCGATTACGGCGCGAATATAGTCATTTTCATTACTGGAGCCGAATGCCCGCAAAATAGTTTCGGCCAGCAGCGGTATTGAAATATCGGCCTCCTATGGCATTGATATCATTACCCAGACTATAACGTTGATTCAGTAAATTATCAGCCCCGGCAAAAATGCTGAGGCGCTTAAAAATGCGGGATTCCAGCCTGGAACCTACTAATTGATAGGCATTTGCCTTAGCGGTGTTGGCATCATTCAGCCATATCGGATCTACATACTGGTACGTAATATGAAGTTGCAGCATCAGCAGGTACAAATCCAATCCGGCTGCCACAGTTTGCCTTGCGATACCCGGAATACGTTTGCCGCTGAAATCCTGTTCCACCTGACGAAATTCCTTATAGGTAAAAGGATGGAAGGTATAACTGATCCAGGGCTGCCACCTGAAACCAAATGGATGCCTGAGTGCCTGGTACCGGGAAGCAATTTCAATTCCCCATTGCCTGGTACTGCCAGCATTGGTGAAAAAGTCCGCCCCGCTTGCATCTCTTCTCTGCACGATGGCATCATTTAACTGGAAGTAGAAAATATTAGCATCTAACCATAACCGTTGTTTTGCAAATCTGCCACGCATACCCAGTTCATAATTCCATCCCCCTTCAGCTTTTAAGGAAGTATTGATTACACTGGTGGAAGGCAGCAGTTCGGAACTGGTGGGAGGAGAAAAACCTCTGGCTGCCAGCGCATAAACCAGAACGGATCCTAATTTTCTTGAGATAGAAATACGCGGCGCCCATTCTGCCTGTTGGCCGGTGCTGAACCGATAATTAGGTACAACCGATTCGCGAATGATGCGGATTGTATTATTATTCCAGCTTAACCCGGCATTGATTTCCCAGTTGGCATCCGGCTTCCATTGTGCCTGCCCAAAGACCAGGGCGTTACCAGGTGTAAGAGCATCAGAAGTTTGCAGGGTATCCTGTTCTCCGCCACGGTTACCGAAAACGTTGATCTGGTAATATCCTTTTTGCCATTCTCCTCCTGCAGTGAATGTGATACTTCCGCTGGATAACGGTGCGGTATAAGCGATTAATGCACGGGTTCCAAAAGAGGGTTCAGTTCTTCTTTCAAAGTTTCGGATAGCAGGATTGGTAATTCGGTTATACATCCCGTATACTGTAGCTTCCATGCTGAGCCTGGTAGTGGGCATGTATTGCTGATACAGTCCGCCATAAAAAGATTGCTGATAAAAAGCAGCTTTCGCAGCTTCTGCCGAAGGGAAGGGGCCACCTGCAGGCCGCGCTTGTTTGGGGTTGGCATTGTATTGTGCCAATGTGAGTCCGCCCGGTGTTTCATATTGCAGGTCACTATAAAGCACCAGTGAGCCGATTGTGTATTTATCCGATACCTGTCTTTTATTATGCCAGCTTAGAAAATTTCTGCGAAGCGCACTTTGATTGCGGTATCCCTGTGATTGCTGGTGATGCACTTGTACCCGGTTGAAATGTTGTTCATTTCCGGTGAGTAGCTGACCATCGAGCTGGAAGAGACCATAACTACCTCCCATAACACTTAATCGCAGGGGTGATTTGCTTACGGATGTCCTCGCGCCTGTTGCCAGCAAAGCACCTCCCGAGCCGGATCCATAAACAGAAGCTGCCGGTCCCCTCAATATTTCCATCTGCTCAATAGCAGTTGGTGCAAACAGGTTCAGATAGGTGTTTCCGCCCGGATCTGTTATTGGAAACTGTTCATAGTAAAAACGCACATTTCTTACGCCAAAGGGAGAGCGAAGTGAACTACCGCGGATGGCTACACGATAACTGCCGGGTGAACGCTCTTCTATTCTTACGCCTGGAAGCGTATTCAGGGCAGGTACTGAACTTGCCGGAGAAAAACGGTTCCATTCAGCAGCTCCGGCAATGGATACTGCGGCAGGTGTTGCAGCAAGCGGACTTCTTTGTACAAAGCCCTGAACGATAACTGAATCCAATTGTCTGTTGGGAAGGGTATCTGTTGCAGGGGAAGGGGGAAACTGAAATCCGGTGGCTACGAAAACAAATAAGAGGTTCATTTTTTATTTGTGGGCTTGGCTTTTGGAATTATATTGGGTAAAGATCGGAACTAACATGCAAAACAATTCAGGCAAAAACAATCAGTTAAGATTGTTTGATCTTACCATGATTGTAGTTGGTCTTGTTATCGGTATGGGTATATTCAGGACTGCTACTGATGCCGCCAGCGCCTCACTTACGCCCACAATTTATTTTTCGGCCTGGATCGCCGGAGGTATTATCGCGCTTTGTGGTGCACTCACGTATGCGGAGATTGGTTCAAGGTATCCTGTTACAGGAGGGTATTACAAAATCTTTGCAGCCTGTTATCATCCCTCTGTTGCTTTTGCAATCAATTGTATTATTCTTATTTCTAATGCAGCGTCTTTATCCGGAGTGGCATTGATAGGTAGTGAATACCTGTCGCAGTTGATTTTTAATGAGCCCGCTTCCGACCTGGTGAAATCCCTGATCGCCATGTCGGCCATCATGGTTTTTTATTTTGTCAACCTGGCCGGACTTCGCATGAGTTCACAAACGCAGAATATTCTGATGCTGATCAAGATCCTGATGGTTTTGGTACTCATTAGCGCACTCTTTTTTCCCGGAGCCGACCCCTCCTCCCTTCCCCCATCTTCCATTCCTCCATCTTCCATTCCCCCCTCCTCCCTCATCTACTCCTTTGGCGTAGCCCTGATTGCGGTATCTTTCACCTACGGTGGGTACCAGCAAACCATCAATTTTGGCGAGGAAGTAAAAGATGCACGCAAAAACCTTCCGAGAGGAATTGTGATCGGCATTCTGATGATCATCGGACTTTATTTGCTGGTGCAGATGGCCTATGTACACAGTATTGGTTTTGAAGCACTGAAATCCACCAGGGGAATTGCAGCAGTAGTGGCGGAAAAAATGTTTGGTCCAACCGGTAAAACCATTTTCACGCTCCTGCTTTTCCTGGCTGTACTGGCTTATGTGAATGTATTGCTACTGAGTAATCCCAGGGTTATGTATGCCATGAGTAAAGATGGTATCCTCCCCGGTATGTTTGCCAAAACCGATGAAAAGCGTGGGGTACTAACCGTTAGTCTGACCGTGTTTGCTGCTATCTGTATCATCGTCCTGTTTTTTGCCAACACCTTTGAGAAAATTCTTGGCTTTACGATTTTCCTGGATTCAATTGGTATGGCAACATCTGCAGCAACGATTTTTATACTTCGCAAACGAACCAAACACCTGGATGGAACCGGTATTTATACCATGAAATGGTATCCCGTATTACCTCTTGTTTTTATGATTGCCTATACCTTTGTCGGAATCAGTATTGCGATCAACACACCTGTTCTTGCATTAACCGGACTGGCGGTATTCGCTGTATTCCTGGGAATTTATTTCCTGGTGGTTCGGAAAAGCAAGGGCATAAAACATAGTTAAGATGGATCTGTCCTACATAATAAACGAACTGGGAGAGGAAAGGGAGCAGTATTTCAATGCCATGTCCCCACCGATTATGCAAACCAGCAATTTTGTGTTTCGGAAAGTGGATGATTTGTCGGCTGCTTTTGCTGATGAAATGGGAGGGTACCTCTACAGCAGGGGCCTCAATCCAACAGTTGATATCCTTAGAAAAAAACTGGCAGCACTGGATGGAGCGGAGGACTGCCTCGTTCTCAACAGTGGTGCCGCCGCGATCTTTGCATCTGTATTTGCGAATGTGAAAGCAGGGGACCATATCGTTTCAGTGCGTAAACCTTATACCTGGGCAGAAAGATTGTTTTCGGTTGTACTTCCCCGTTTCAATGTGGAAACTACCTATGTAGATGGTGGATCAGTGCAACAATATGCAGATGCACTTCGACCTGATACCCGGCTGATTTACCTGGAATCTCCCAATAGCTGGAATTATGCGATCCAGGACCTTAAAGCTATTGCAGATCTGGCCAGATCAAAGGGTATTGTCACTATAGTGGACAACAGTTATTGTACACCATTGTATCAACGACCGATTGAACTAGGGATCGATTTATCTATTCAATCAGCCACCAAATACATAGGCGGACATTCAGATACCGTTGCAGGAGTGATCAGCGGTTCTGCAGCTATGATCCGAAAGATTTTTGAGTCCGAATACCTGACTATTGGAAGCGGGATTCAGCCTTTTAATGCCTGGCTGCTGATTCGGGGCTTAAGAACACTACCGATGCGGCTGAAGCAGGTGAGTGAAACAACCCGGCTGGTACTTGCCTACCTAAGGCAACATCCGAAAGTGGAATCCTGTCTTTTCCCACTGGATCCTGAGTTTCCTGACTATGAGCTGGCAAAGAAACAGATGAGCGGTGCCTGTGGATTGCTCACTTTTATATATAGAACGGAACATCGGGAGGAAATCATTCGGTTTTGCGAGGCGCTCCGGCACATATTTATGGCTGTAAGCTGGGGTGGTCATGAAAGCCTGATCATTCCCAAATGTGCAGGAATCAGGCCTGAGCATTTCCGTTCGGAGAAAAAAGAACACCGGATGCTTCGGTTATACATTGGCCAGGAATCAGCCGATTACCTGATTGCTGATCTTGATCAGGCCTTTTTATCCGCTTCTGGCGGTTGATGGGGAGTTTTTTCACGATAATTATATGACCGGTCGGCAGGATGCCATTGAATTCTTTATTTTTAACCCCTTAACCAATTTGCATGCGATTTTTTAAACGGTTATCCTATTGTTTACTATTGGGAATGGGACTAGGGCTTGAAAGCCAGGCACAGGAAGAGTGGGATTTGAGGCGTTGTGTGGAATATGCCATCGCCAATAACATATCAACCAAACAGGCGGATGTACAGCGGCGGATCAGTGAACTTTTATACAAACAAGGTAAAAAAGCCTGGGTACCCTCTGCTGATTTTAATACCAATACCGGTTACCAGTTCGGTCGTTCCATTGACCCTACCACCAACCTGTTTACCAATCAGCAGCTGCTTTTCCAGGGATTCCAGTTTAATACGAATGTGACCATTTTTAACTGGAACAGGATTACCAATACGATGCTGGCTTCCAAATTCGAGGCGGAAGCTGCTCTGGCGGATGTGGAAAAAAACAAAAATGACCTGGCCCTGAATGTAGCTACCGCTTATCTGACTGCGCTTTTATCTAAAGTGCAGGTAGATATTGTAGAAGTTCAGGTGAAACAGAGTCAAAGCCAATTGAATGATACCCGGAAAAGAGTAGAGGCGGGAACTGTGCCTGAGCTCAATGCGGTGGATCTGGAAGCCCAATTAGCAAGGGATAGTTCTTCCCTGATCACGGCTCAGTCGACCTATGAATTGAACCTGCTGTCTTTAAAAGCCCTGCTGGCGCTGGATGCCGGAGCTCCTTTTGCCATTTCAGTACCGCCGGTTGACAGAATACCGGTTGATCCGATTGCAGAGCTGGAACCGGAAATGGTTTACCAGATGGCCTTGCAAAACCAACCGGTAATCAAGGCAAATGACCTGCGTAAAAAATCACTTGAATACAATATTAAATCTGCAAAGGCAGGTTTATATCCCAGCTTTTTTGCCTTTGGTGGACTGGCTTCCAACTTTGCGAGTTCCAACCGAAAAATAACAGGAGCTAATTTCCTGGGTTATAATGCTCCCAATCCTGCAAATGGTGCGGTGAATGTAAATGGTACCCTCGTGCCTATACAGTCGCCCAATGTGCAGATAACACAAGGCAATAAAAATTTTGGTGAATTATGGACCGGCTGGGGAACACAGATGTCGAATAACTTTCGTCAAAATATCGGGGTAGGTGTAAGTATTCCGATATTGGGTGGCTGGCAGGCGAGGACCAATTATGAAAGAGCGAAACTCAATCTGGCAAATGCTGAACTGGTAATTGACCAGGGAAATCTTCAGTTGAAAAATAATATTTACAACGCTTATACCAGCGCTGTAGCCGCTATGCAAAAATACAATGCTGCACGTAGTAGTGTCAATGCGGCGGAACGCTCTTATAACTTTACCCTTCGTCGTTATGAACTGGGATTGCTCTCGACGCTGGAACTGATCACTTCACAAACCAATCTGACGAGATCCAAAATCGATATGGTTAATGCCCAATTCGATTATGTATTCCGGATGAAAGTACTTGAGTTCTACAAAGGCCAGGGTATTAAATTATAATCAATCAAGCACAAGCACATACGATCTATATGAACAAGAAATTAGTTTGGATACTGGTAGCCGTCGTGGTTCTGATTATTGCCTTATTCGGTTTGAAACAGGCGGGTATAATTGGAGGTGAGGAAGGCATAAAAGTAACTACGGAAAAAGTCGCAAAGCGTACGATCATTGAAACCGTTAACGCCAGCGGAAAAGTATATCCGGAGGTGGAAGTTAAAGTAAGCTCTGATATCTCTGGGGAGATTGTGGAACTGATGGTGGAAGAAGGTGATAGCGTTCGTAAGGGACAGGTGCTTGCCAAAATTTTTGCAGACATTTATCTGACTCAGCGTGATCAGGTTGCGGCCAGCGTTCGCCAGCAGCAGGCGCTGGTAGATAACAGCCAGGCACAACTGCAGGCACTTCAAAGTTCGTTATCCCAGGCCGAAGCGCAGTTCCGTCGCCAGGAACAACTCATGAAGGAGAAAGTGATTTCCCGAGCAGAATTTGAGCAGGCGGAAAATGCTTATAATACAGCAAAAGCCAACTACAATGCCGGTTTACAAACTATCCGTGCCAACCAGGCTTCGGTAGCCAGTACCCGTGCTAACCTGGAAAGTGCCAATAAGAACCTGGGCAGAACAACGATATTGGCGCCTATGAACGGCGTAGTTTCTTTGCTAGCTGTAAAGAAAGGTGAAAGAGTGGTTGGTACAGCCCAAATGACCGGTACCGAAATGATGCGGATCGCTGATATGGATAAAATTGAAGTTCGGGTAGAAGTAGGAGAGAATGATATTCCCAAAGTACATCTCGGAGATTCCGCCCTTGTTGAAATTGATGCGTACAACGACCGTAAATTCAAAGGTATTGTAACACAGATCGCCAGTAGCAGTAAAGCCTTGTCTTCTGCCACCGCCACTGCTGTAACCAATGATGTTACCAACTATGAAGTGCGGATTCGCCTGCTGAAAGAATCCTACCAGGATCTGATTGATCCAACCCGCCCGAAGAACTTTCCTTTTCGTCCGGGGATGAGTGCCAGCGCTGATATCCAGACCAAACGTAAAATAGATGTACTAGCGGTGCCGATCAATGCGGTTACCACCCGTGAAAAAGATTCTGATAAGGCCGTGAATGAAACCCGTACTTCAACTGCCGAAAGTGGTGAAAATAAAAATGAACAGCAGGAGAATCGCAGGTCTATCAGTACAGAGCTGGATGAAGTAGTGTTTGTGCTCCAGGCTGATAAAACAACAGTGAAGCGGGTGAAAGTGCGCACAGATATCCAGGATATCACTTACATCGAAGTGCTGAGTGGTTTAAAAGAAGGTGATGAAGTGGTTACTGGACCCTACTCGCTGGTTTCCAAGACACTTAAAAACAACGATAAGGTTAAAGTAGTCAAGAAGGAAGAGCTCTTCGAAAAGAAAAAGTAAATCCATGCAGCTCGGAATCATAGGGAGTGGTAGCTGGGCAACTGCTTTGGCCAAAATCGTAACTGATAACGGTAATCCGATTCATTGGCTGGTTCGCTGTGAATCCATTCGTCAGCATTTAATTCACCGCAAGCACAATCCGAATTATTTATCAGCTGCCAGTTTTGATATTTCGAAGCTTCACTTACATCTATCCATAACCGAAATGGTGAAAGCCTGTGATTGCCTGGTCCTGGCTGTTCCTTCTGCTTATATTGAAGAAACGCTGACCGGATTAACAGCTGCCGACCTGGAGGGTAAGATGTTGGTTTCAGCTGTAAAAGGCATGATGCCGGAGCGAAATATTCTTATTAACGAGTGGTTGCAGGAACGTTTTCAATTACCACTTTCTTCCTACTATACGGTTATGGGCCCCTGCCATGCTGAAGAAGTAGCAAGAGAACGTTTGTCCTATTTGACCTTTTCCGGCCTTTCGGAAGAAAAGGCACATGAGGTTGCTTCGAATTTCAAGACCTGGTACATCAATACCCTAGTGAATACAGATGTCATAGGGGTGCAATATGCAGCCATTCTTAAAAATATTTATGCGCTTGGGGCCGGTATTGCACACGGACTGGAATATGGAGACAATTTTCAAAGTGTATTCATTGCGAATTGTGCGGATGAAATGGCTGGTTTTTTAAAAAAAGTAGGAGTTCAGCGCATGGAAGTTGGCTCTCACCAGGGGGAAGATCCGATTACACATAAAAAAGATGCAAATTATGCTGCATCAGTTTACCTGGGTGACTTGCTGGTTACCTGTTATTCTCTTTACAGCAGAAACCGAACCTTTGGTAACATGATCGGTAAAGGGTATTCTGTAATCAGTGCCCAACTCGAAATGAATATGGTGGCCGAAGGTTACAATGCAAGCAGAAGTATTTTTCTGCTGAATCAACAGGTTGGTGCCGATATGCCTATTGCTTCGGCTATCTATCGCATACTGTGGCAGCAGCTTGCACCGGCAGCCGGCTTCCGAATGATTGAGGAAGTGCTGGTTTAAAACAGGTATGCAACGAACTGCCTGGAAATTGTATCTTTAATGTAATGCCTGTAAGTTTCTCCATATACGGTTCTGCCATGCTGCTGGTGTTGGCAATTGTCCTTGTACGACAGGCCTGGCTGCACATTTCCAGTGAAAAAAGCAGTTCCTGAATTTTCAGACATTTCATTTCTAGAAAAAGTAACTGGCAATTCCGTCAGCAAAAAGTCTTCCCTCATCTGTAAGTTGTATCCGGCCGCTGTTAAAAACAAGGCGTTCTGGCCCTTCTTTTCTGGTTAATTCCAGGTATTGATTAAGTTTTTTTTCGAGCAATTTTGTTTCCAACAAACCATATTGGTCGGTATAATATCTCATATCAAGTCCTTCAGCTGTTCGGAGAGCCGTCATAATATATTCATGACGACGGTTTTCTTTAGTAAGGACTTCTTCCTCATGAAAGTTTTCTCCCGTTTCTATCGCTTTAATATAGAGCGCATTGTTGGAAATATTCCATCTCCTGCTGTGGCCATCAAAGGAATGTGCACCCGGTCCGGCACCCAGATAAAGTGTGCCGCTCCAATAGGAACTGTTGTGGCGACTGCGGTATCCGGGTAGGGCAAAATTGGAGATTTCATAATGCTCATAACCTGCTTTACGAACGGTTTCCATCAGGAGCAGAAATTGCCGGCTCTGTTGTTCCGGGTCGGTATCTGGCATTCGTCCTGATTTGACCAGGTGTGCCAGGGCTGTTTTCTCTTCTACAGTTAAAGCATAACAGGATAGATGCGGAACCCGGCTACTAATGGCAATCTCCATGTTTTCCATCCAGGCTTCATCTGATAACCCGGGCGTGCCATATATCAAATCGATACTGAAATTTTCAAAACCGGCCGCCTGCACCCGTTTTAAACCTTCCCTTGCTTCCACTGCAGTATGGGCGCGGTTCATCCAGCGTAAATCCGTTTCATGAAAGGATTGAATGCCGATACTTAGGCGGTTTATTCCAGCCGCTTGCCAGGAATCGAGTGCAGGGGAAGAAAGATCATCCGGATTCGCTTCAAGTGTAATTTCAGCTGTCGGGGATAGATAAAACTGATCGCGAACCACGCTCAGTAAGGCGTTTAATTCTTCCTGACTTAAAAGAGATGGTGTGCCTCCTCCGAAATACAGGGTTTCAATCGGATGATCCCGCCAGATGGGAGCCCGTTCCGTTAACTCCCTGGCAATTGCTTTCACCATACGCAGTTTGTTATCCAGTTGCGTGGAAAAATGAAAATTGCAATAGTGACAGGCCTTGCGGCAAAAGGGGATATGTATATAAATTCCAGCCAAAGTTGATAGTAACCCGCAAAGTTAACCCACCCGGGGCAATTCAGATTCCTGCTAAAACGTTATTTTACTGCCGAGATGAGGGGATTATCATTATGAAGATCGTATGCCGCAGAAAGATCCTGCTTTTGGCAGGTTGGATGCTATTCGCCATTTCACTGGCTGCCCAACCTGTATCTCATCAGCTGCAGTTGAAACGCATTGACTCTTCCAGCTCCATACAAATCCCAGGATCTATCAAAACCAGTTTTCCGGATCGGGTTAGCTGTATGCAATATGTCTTAAAGCTGGATTCTCTGCTGGCCCTGCAGGGATTTGCTACTGCATCCATTGACAGCATCCGCGAATCGGACAGCCTGACAACCGTCTATCTTTTTCTTGGTCAGCAATATCAATGGGGAGCCATTCGGGTGGAAGGAATGACAGCAGGGGAGTTGCTTGCTGCAGGATTGGAAATGGATTCCCTGACCCGTAAACTTCAATTATCCTTCCAACGTAACAGGTCGGCCAGATCATCCAGAACAGCCAATGTTTTTTCCACGATTCAACTTGAATCTATACAGCAAAAACTGCTGACTCATCTCTATAATAATGGTTATCCTTTTGCTTCTGTTCAATTGGATAGCATGGAATTGAATGCTGCAGGTCCGGATACTGCCTATGTTGGCGGAAAACTGACTATCCAGAAAGGGTTGCCCTATAAACTCGATAGTATCCGTGTGCTTGGGAAGGCTAGTATTTCGGAAAACTTCCTGCACCGTTACCTGGATCTTCCAAAAGGAATGCCCTTTCGAAAGCAATCATTTGAGAACGTAAGTATTCGAATTCGGGAATTACCCTTTTTGCAGGAACAAAAACCCTGGGCCATCCGTTTTGGTGGAAATGGTGCGATTCTGGATCTGTTCCTGGAACCCAAAAAAAGCAGCCAGATCAATGTACTTATTGGGTTACTGCCCACCACCAATACAGCCGGACAGAATAAATTCCAGGTAACGGGAGAAGCGAATCTGAATCTAAAAAACGCGCTTGGAAATGGCGAAACGATTGGTGTGAACTGGCAGCAATTACAGATTCAATCGCCCCGCCTGAACCTGCTTTATCAACAACCTTATTTATTTGGATCCGCTTTTGGAATCAGTACCCAGTTTGACCTCTTCAAGAAAGACAGCTCTTTTCTGAATATCAATGCGCAGTTGGGTGTTCAATATGCAGTTTCTTCTCGTCAGACAGGAAAAGTTTTTTTACAATTATTCCGGACCAACCTGGTAAATGTAGATACCAACCGGATTAAAGCAACCAAACGCCTGCCAAACGATATCGATATGAGTATCGTAAATCTGGGTGTGGATTATGAATTGTTTACAACTAATTACCGCAGGAATCCGAGGCGTGGATGGGAAGTATTTGGATCTGTTACTGCAGGAACCCGAACCATTAAACCCAGTAATGCGGTGCTGGACATCAAAGATCAGTCCTTTAATTATGCATCCCTGTATGATACTATTGATTTAAAGTCGTATCAGTTTCGGATCAGGGCCAGGTTGGCAAAATTCATTCCTCTTGGCAGGCAGGCTACCCTACAATTATTGAGTACAGGTGGCTGGGTCCAGAGTCCATCATTATATCGCAATGAGCTCTTCCAGATAGGTGGATACAAACTGATGAGAGGCTTCGATGAGGAAAGCATTTTTTCTTCCCGCTATTTGGTGAATACGCTGGAATACCGGTATCTGGTTGGCGTAAATTCTTATTTTTTCGGATTTGCGGATCTGGGGTTCACTTTCAATAGAAGTTCATTGGGGCAAAGCAACAACCGGCTTCTGGGAGCGGGCCTTGGACTCGCATTTGAAACTGCAGCCGGATTTTTTAATCTATCGCTGGCGGCCGGAAAACGGGATGATAGTCCGTTTAACCTGCGGCAAACCAAGATTCATTTGGGCTATGTGAATTATTTCTAAATTGCAGCCTGATCATCATGCGATTCCTTTCCCCTCTTTTTATTTGTTGCTGGATGCTGCTGGCAGGTGTGCTACAGGCGCAAGACAGTACTGTTGTCGTTCGGCCGGATAGTCTTGAGCAGGTTCCTGTCGCACCTCAAATTAAGGAGCCCCTTGATTTTAGCAGTTCAGGTTATCAGAAAGTGTTGCAATCGCACCCCTATTACAATTTCACTCAAAAGGGGGTGTATCGGACTATAATTCCCAAAAAAGAAAGAGGCAAGGATGGTTTATTTTATTTGCTGGCTGGCTTACTTTTACTTCTGGCACTGGTCAAACTCAGCTTTGGGAGGTATCTGGACAATATGTTCAAAGTGTTTTTCCGTGCCTCTCTAAAAGCAAAGCAGATCCGCGAGCAGTTATTGCAGACGCCGCTTGCCAGCCTCTTGCTGAATATTCATTTTGTAGCCTCAGCCGGCTTGCTGGCCGCCATGCTGCTCCAACAATACCAGAAGGATCCTGTTAATCCGGGTTTTTGGAAACTTTACCTCTATTCGCTTCTTGCCATTTCAGTGATTTATGTCGGTAAAAATTTTATTCTTCAATTTCTTGGATGGAGTTTGCGTATGAAGGATACCACCGATACCTACATTTTCATTGTATTCCTTTGTAATAAAGTCCTGGGAATCTTCCTGTTACCCTTGTTGATGCTAATTGCCTTTGCCAATGAGCCCCTGGTATCCGTGGCTACCACCATAGCCTATATGCTGGTGGTTGCAATTTTCCTATACCGTTATATAAGTGCCTATGGATTTATCACCCGGGAACTAAAAGCCAGCCGTTTCCACTTTTTTTTATACCTTTGTGCCTTCGAAGTAGCACCCTTACTGTTGATTTATAAGGTGTTAACGAAAATAGTGTAGGTGTTAATTAACTTTAAGAACGTTTAGCTTAATAACAAATGCTAAAGAACGAGGCTAAGAAGGGAGCTGGAGCTCCTGTAATCAAGAAAATCCTGATCACCCAACCTAGGCCTGAAAGTGACAAATCTCCTTACTTTGAATTAGGCAGGAAATTTGGTGTGACCTTAGACTTTCATCCCTTTATCAGTCTGGAAGGAATTCTGGCTAAAGATTTCAGGAAACAAAAAATTGACATCGCACAGTTTTCGGCGGTCATCTTCACCAGTCGAAATGCCATCGATCATTTTTTCCGGATCTGTGAAGAAATGAAGGTCAGTGTATCACAGGATACCAAGTATTTCTGCATTACCGAGGCGGTAGCGCTTTACCTTCAAAAGTTCATCCTCTATCGCAAGCGGAAGGTATTTTACGGTGCAGACGGTACCAACAAAAGTATGTTTGATGTCATAAACAGGCACAAAGAAAACGAGCAGTTTTTATATCCCTGTTCTGAAAATCAGCAGGATAATGATATAGTGAACTGGCTGAAATCACATAAATGTGAATTTGCGACTCCGTTTATGTACCGGACTATTTTCAATGACCTGAAACCTATTCTTGGTTCTAACGAATATGATATTATCTGTCTTTTTACGCCAAGTGGTGTAAAAAGCTTGTTGAACTATGAAGGTTTCAAGCAAAATGGAACACTGATCGGTGCTTTTGGAAGTAATACTTCTAAAGCCGTAGAGGAAGCCGGATTAGCACTGGATATTAAAGCACCTCAGCCTCAGGCTCCTTCGATGGTAGCAGCGCTGGAGCAGTTTTTGGCGAAGAAAGTGAAGGGAGAAAAGTGAGACGGAAGATGGGCAGAGGAAGATGGTGGAAGTAAGAAAGGCAACTAAGTGATTAAATTATATGTTGGTACCGGAGGTCCGGTACCTTTTTTTATGGGTATGGATGTTCCAACTTCTTTTGCCTCTCTTCTTTCCTCCATTTCTCCGTGTTCCGTTGCCCCCTTTTCCATTTTTCCATCTTCCATTCCCCCGTCTCCTCTGTCTCCCGTCTCCTCTTCCATACCTTTGTTCCTCAACCGTTACTTATGGCAAATCGATTGGCAAAAGAAAGCAGTCCATATCTGTTACAACATGCCCACAATCCGGTAGATTGGTATCCTTGGGGGGAAGAAGCGCTGGAGACTGCCAAAAAACTGGACCGTCCTATCCTGGTGAGTATTGGTTATGCAGCCTGTCACTGGTGCCATGTAATGGAGCGGGAAAGTTTTGAAAATCCGGAAGTGGCGACTCTCATGAATGACCGGTTCATCAACATCAAAGTCGATCGCGAAGAACGACCGGACATCGATCACATTTACATGGACGCGCTTACCTCCATGACAGGCTCGGGTGGGTGGCCTCTCAATGTTTTTTTGACACCGGAAGGAAGACCGTTTTATGGAGGAACTTATTATCCTCCCGAAGCATTTCATAACCTGCCTTCATGGACCGATGTGATTCTGGCGATTTCAAAAGCCTGGCAGGAGAGGCGTGGAGATATGTTGCAACAGGCTGAAAATCTAACCCAGCATTTGGTGCAGGCCAACAGGATAGGGGAGGGAGCCGGTTCCGGTCCGGGTTTTAATGCCGAACAGCTCACCCAGATGGCGCAGGTACTTTTAAAGAATGCTGACAAAGCCGATGGTGGGTTTGGTCGGGCTCCCAAATTCCCTCAGACTTTTTCTATTGCCTATCTCCTTCGGTATGCTGCCCGTTTTATGGAAAAATCCTCCCGTTTTGCCAGTAAGAGAAAAGTCGAAAGCATATATTGGAAAGATGGAGCCCTTGAGTTAGCAGCAGAAGACGCTTTATGCCAGGCTCTTTTAAGTCTTGATAAAATGATTGAAGGAGGAATTTATGACCAGTTAGGTGGTGGTTTTGCCCGCTATTCCACTGATAATAAATGGCTGGTTCCTCATTTTGAGAAAATGTTATACGACCAGGCATTATTGGTTTCGGTACTGGCAGAAGCGTATCAGTTAACAGGTAAAAATGAATATGCTGTAACAATCCGGGAAACAATTGATTTCCTGGAGCGGGAACTGATGTCTTCCGAGTTTGGTTTTTATTCTGCTTTGGATGCGGATTCGGAAGGGGAAGAGGGGAAATTTTATGTTTGGGAGAAAGGAGAAGTGGAGGAATTGCTTGGAAAGGATGCTGCCCTCGCCTGCGACTGGCTGGGTATCACCAGTGAGGGAAATTGGGAAGGAATTAACATTTTGACAAAATCGCGCAAGAGGCAGGAATTGTTAGAAATGGGATATTGTGATCAGGATCAGGATAAGTTGAATTTTCGCCTGGAGGAAATCCGTCAGAGATTGCTGGAAGCAAGAAAAAGCAGAATTCGTCCGGGATTGGATGACAAGCAGTTAGTATCCTGGAATGCCCTTATGAATTCAGCTCTTTCAAAAGCATTTGCTGCCACTGGAGAGGAAAGGTATCGACGGCTGGCAGAGAAAAATATGGCCTGGATGTTACGCGTTTTTGCGGGTCCGGATAATAGCATTCTGCATACCTATAAATTGGGGAGGGCACAGATACCTGGATTTTTGGATGATTATGCATATCTGGTACAGGCTTTGATTAATCTGCAGGAAATCACTGGAAAAACGGAATTACTGGAAGAAGCAAAAAAATTAACAGAAGTTATATTTAGGGATTTTAGCTCGGAAGACAGCCCGTTATTTTACTATACGAACCAGCGACAGACAGATGTGATCGTGCGTAAAAGAGAAGTGTATGACGGAGCCCAGCCCTCTGGAAATGCAGTTATGGCCTTCAATATCAGGTACTTAGGTATCATATTTGAACGGCCTGACTGGTCTGGGAGGTCGGCATCCATGACAAGCGTAATGGCAGGTTCAGCAGTAAGGTATCCTGGCTCTTTTGGTTGCTGGGGAATGGAAATAATGGGTTGGGTAGATGGATGTGCAGAAATTGTGGTAGTGGGAGAGGAGGCAGACGTACTACGAAATGAAATTATGGCTAATTTTATTCCTTACAAAGTACTTCAATCCGCCACCCGGGAAAATCCCGCTTACCCGCTTTTGCGTCACAAGCCCTCCGCCCCTGATACACTAATCTATCTATGCCAAAGCTATAACTGCCTTCGGCCGGAAAGCGCTGTAGACAGGTTTTTGGAACAATTGTAGGTGATTTTGGACTGAAAACGAGGTTATATGGCAAGATTTTATTGGGGGGCAAAACAATAATCCCCTTTTATAGACCGTTAAATTTGTCACGGGAACAAGCAAAATCAGTTCCTTGACGTAAATTATAAACTAAAGAAGCTGATGTTGACAAAACATTATATTTGCCCACTACCCTTTAATATTATGAAAATGAAAAACCTGTCCACGTTGTGCACGCTTGCAGCCGTATCTATGTTGGCAAGCTGCGGAATGTTTGGAAAAAACTCCAACAAGGGAGGATTACCAAACGATGGTCAGTTGCACGGCGTAGCGCCTGGCAACAAGTACTCTATGCCAAAACCTCCGGGAATGGTGTACATTCCACCCGGGACATTCCACATGGGTCCAAGTGATGAAGATGTCAACTATGCGTACACTGCCCGTAACAAGCAGGTATCCATTAATGGCTTCTGGATGGATGCCACTGAAATCACCAATAACGAATACCGCCAGTTTGTAAACTGGGTTCGGGATTCTACAGCTGCCAAGCTGATGGGATTTGTGAAGAATGTTGACGGGGTAGACCAGGTGGACTGGGCAAAGGCAAAAACCATCAAGTGGGGCGATAAAGCTACCATTGAAAAGATCGACCAGTTGATTCTTTCTCCTGAAAACCGCATCTTCGGTAAAAAGGAACTGGACGCATCGAAATTGGTGTATCATTCTGAAACTTTTGATAATAAAGAAGCTTCCAAGCGTGAAAATGCAGGAAAGCCCCGTTCTCAGTTCATCGTAAAGAAAGATGTCCGCATCTATCCTGATACGCTGGTATGGATCCGTGATTTCTCCTATTCCTATAACGAGCCCATGACCAAGCGTTATTTTTCTCATCCGGCATTCGGAAATTATCCGGTTGTGGGTGTAAGCTGGGTACAGGCTACCGCTTTCTGTGAGTGGAGAACTCATTACCTCAACTCTTTCCTGGAAAGTAAAAAACGCGCTCAGGAGTCTGATTTCCGCCTGCCTACAGAAGCAGAATGGGAATATGCAGCCCGCGGTGGTCGTTCACAATCTATGTTCCCCTGGGGTAACTACTACCTGAGAAATAAAAAAGGATGCCTGCTGGCTAACTTTAAGCCTGGCCGTGGTAACTATCCGGAAGACGGTGGTTTCTACACAGTTCGCGCCGATGCTTACTGGCCTAATGATTTTGGTCTGTATAATATGGCTGGTAACGTAGCAGAATGGACTTCTTCTCTCTATTATGAAGGTGGTTACAATTTCCAGCACGATATGAACCCTGATATCCGTTACAACGCGAAGGATTCTGATCCTCCCCGCATGAAGCGTAAAGTATTACGTGGTGGTAGCTGGAAAGACGTTGGTTATTTCCTGCAAACCGGAACCCGTTCTTACGAATACCAGGATACGGCTAAATCATATATCGGCTTCCGCTCTGTAATCGATCTTCCACCTACACAGGGAAAAGGCAAAAAATAAGCGTATAGCAAATTTCTAAAGACAACATCTTACTAGTAATTATTTGATTGAAAAATCGAACTGGCAGTCTTTTATCTAAAATCTAATATCTATATCAAACAAGTATCTAAACCCTTATTCAAACTCAAAAATTAACAACTATGGCTGGTGCATCAAAATCTACTGACAAACTCGTGAATATCTTCGTATGCGTGGGCGCTGCGGTGGTAATCTTCGGAGCATGGGCAAAAATCCTACACCTATCTTTTGCCGACATTATGTTAACCGTTGGTCTTCTGACGGAAGCCCTGATCTTTATCGTATACGCATTCTTACCGCCTCCCGGTGGTGAAATGGCTGCGCTGGCTGAAGCTCTGCCGAAACTGTCTACCAGTCCGGCTGGCAACCCTGCCCTGAACAACCTCGATAAAATGATGCAGGAAGCTGATATCACTCCAACCAATCTGAAAAAACTGAGCGAAGGTTTCAACAAACTGGGAACTACCGTTAATCAAATGAAAGACGTTTCTGATGTTGTAGCGGCTACTAATGATTATGCTGCTAAAACAAAAGAAGCTGCCGGTGCGCTCGGTCAAATGAAAGATGCGTATCAGAAGAGTGCCTCTACTATGGCAGTTTTCAACGAAGCATCTGAGAGCACCAAGCAATTCCATACACAGGTACAGACCCTGACCAAGAATCTGGGATCTCTGAACACAATCTATGAACTGGAACTCCAGGATACGAACAACCATCTGAAAGCGATGAACAAGTTCTATGGTAATCTGGCCCAGGCTTCCGAAGCAATGCAGGGAAGTGTGGAAGATGCTAAGAAAACACAGGATCAGATCGCTGCACTGGCGAAAAACCTCGGCAATCTTAACCAGATTTATGGTAACATGCTGAACGCCATGCAAGGTCGCGCTTAAGCCAGGTTGATCGTACCCTTTATTGAAACTGTGAAAAACTAGATTGACAACATTTAAATCCCAGATCCATGGCCTTACCTAAAGAGCCCAGGCAGAAGATGATCAACATGATGTATTTGGTGCTTACCGCGCTACTTGCATTGAACGTATCATCTGAAATCCTGAACGCATTCAAAACCGTTGATGAAAGCATCCGTACTGCAAACGCAGTAGTGGATGAGAAAAATAAGACGACTTACGAGTCGTTCGAAGCCAAGCTGAAGAAGGCAGAAACTGCAGAAAAAGCAGGTATCTGGTATCCGAAAGCGCAGCAGGCTCAGAAATTGTCTGCAGAAATGTCAAAGTACATTGATGATCTGAAGACTGAGCTGAAAAAAGAATCCAAAGGAGAAAACATCGGTACTCCTGAAGAAAAGTTCTCTATCGATAACCTGGATGCATCTACCCGTATGTTGGTAGAAGGTCCGAAGGGCGATGAGTTATTGAAAAAACTGACTGATTTCCGCAACCAGATGCTGGCGATCGTTCCTGAACAAAAGGCAAGTTTTGAAAAATCACTGCCCCTGGATCTGAGCATTCCGAAATCTCAGACAGGAAGCACTGTTCAGAACGACTGGAAGTCTGCCTATTTCCGTATGACTCCAACCATTGCAGCTCTGACTATCCTGAGCAAATTCCAGAATGACGTAAAGAATTCTGAAGCCCAGATTGTTGATTTCTGTCATAAAGAAATCGGTGAAGTAGAAGTAGTATTTGACGAATTCCAGGCTTTTGCCGGAACAAACTCTACCTACCTGATGCCAGGCCAGGAACTGGAAATCACTGCCGGTGTTGGTGCCTTCTCAAAAGCAGCAAAACCCTCTGTATCAATCAATGGTGCTCCTGTAGCTCTGGGTGCTGAAGGAACTGCAGTTTACAAAACTACTGTAAACGGTGCTGGTGAGAAGAGCGTAAACGTGGAAGTTAAGTTCAAGAAGCCAGATGGAACTGATGCTGTTCTGAATAAGACTATCAAGTACACCGTTGGTGTTCCTTCCGGAGCCTCTGTATTCCTGGAGAAAATGAACGTGGTTTACATTGGTGTTGACAACCCTGTAATGGTATCTGCAGGTTCTGCCGGTAAAGAAAAGATGAACGTAAGTTTCACAGGTGGTGCAATCACTTCTGCAGGTGGCGACCGTTACATCATTAAGCCGAACAAAATGGGGCCTGCGGAAATTAAAATCACTGTAGAAGGTAAAACCAGCTCTTTCCCAATGCGGGTAAAGTCGCTGCCTGATCCTACTGCAATGGTAGGCGCCAATAAAGGAGGTTCAATGCCTGCTGCCCAGTTCAAAGCAATGGGTGGTCTGCTGGCCAAACTGATGGATTCTGAATTTGACGCAAAATATGATGTGATTAGTTATGTAGTAGGTGCTAATGGTGGTGCATTCCAAACCTATCAGCAATCTGCAAATGATGGTCCGCGTTGGAGTGGCGGTGCTGCTGCAATTATTAACAAAGCAACACCAGGATCCAGCATATTCTTTGATCAGATTCGTGTAAAAGGTCCGGATGGCCGCGTACGTGAACTTCCCGGTATCTTCTTTAACTTGAAATAAGCAATTGACTAAAACAGGATAAAATGAAAAACCGTATCATCCAATTTTGTTTGCTGGTAGCTGTGATTGGCTTCAGTGCAGAAGGTGTACAGGCACAGCGTAAGCCTAGCCGTACTTCCTCCAAGCGAACCAGCACCAAGAAAACCAGCACCAACAAAAACAATACGGGTAATGCCGCCGCGTTGACCCAGGCACCAGCTGTAGATACTACGCCGGCAGCACCAGTAGAACCGGAATTGAAACTAGGTGAAGTGCGCAAATCACTCCGGAATGACAACGCCATTGAGCGTAACCTCGTGAAGGAGCGTATTCCCCTGGCATATGAACATATCCGGGAAGATGATGCGGTGTATCGCCAGCGTTTGTGGAGGGAAATCGATGTTCATGAAAAAATGAACCTCCCTTTCATGTACAAAGCGGATGACGATAATGGTAACCAGCGTTTCATCAACATTTTACTCGGTTCCCTGAAGACCGGTGAGATCACTGCCTTCAATCCGGTTGATGACCGTTTTACCACACCCATCACACTGAAGGAAATCACCAAGCAACTGGTTGGTGAGCCTTTAACTATCCAGGTTCCCGACTGGTCCAAAGACCCTGATGGATCACTTGGTATTTTGAAAGACAGTGTGATTGTGAACGAATTCAATCCTGAAGAAGTTGAAAAATACTGGGTGAAGGAAGAAGTGGTATTTGATAAAGAGTCTTCCCGATTGCATGTCCGCATCCTGGGTATTGCTCCGCTCAAGACCATTAAAAATGCCGACGGTTCTTTCCGTGCAGTAACTCCGCTTTTCTGGGTTTACTATCCTGATATGCGTCCGCTGCTGGCCCGATATGAAGCTTACAATGGTAAAAACTTCGGTGCCCGTATGAGCTGGGAAGAATTGTTCGAAAGCCGGATGTTTGCCAGTCGGATTATCAAATCCACGCTGGATAACCCAGGCGATCAGTTCATCGAAGCGTTTATCAAAGATCCCATCCTTCGTTTGCTCGAGGGTGAGAATATCAAAGAAAAGATTTTCAATTACGAACAGGATCTCTGGTCATATTAAGATCGGAGGAACGGAAGAGGGAGAATGGAAGAGGGAAGAAGGAGTAATTGTAAAATATAAAATAGGAAAGGAGAACGACAACGTTCTCCTTTCCTATTTTATGCTAGAACTATTTCGTACAAAAGAACTTGGCAATTTACCTCAGGTACCCACTTGTTTCGGTGACTATAATTTACTTTCTTCCCTTCCTCCCTTTTCCCCGGTTTCCTTTCCTCCATCTTCCTTTCCTCCATCTTCCATTCCCTGCCATTCGTCGAAAATGGAAAAAATACCGCTATCCGGGTATTGGAAAAAATAAAATTTCCTCTACCTTTAACTCGGTTTTTCATAGGATATTGGATTTTAAAAACGGGGCTGGATTTCTATCCTGGCCCCTTTGTTTTTTTATTACAGGTGAACATTTCTTTTCCAGAACTCAACCAGAGCAGCTACCATTTTGCTGAATTCTTCAGCTTCTGTTGGTTTGGTAAGATAGGAATTAGCATGCGCCTGGTAGGCTTTCTGGATATCCAATGGAGCGGAGGAGGTGGTTAAAATCACCACCGGAATTGAGGACAGATAAAGCTGATTTTTGATAAAAGCAACAACTTCGTGGCCGTTCTTTCGGGGCAGATTAATATCAAGCAGTATAAGATCAGGTTTTTTGAGCAGTGGATCTTCCGTATAGGATTGAAGTTTCTCAATTGCCTCCTGCCCATTTCTGGCAACTTCAATACGGCATTCCGGATCATATTCCTGGATCGATTCAGATGTCATCAGAATATCACCTTCGTTGTCTTCTACCAGTAAAATGTGGAACTCTTTCATGCAGCATTATTGGTCTTTAAATTAGATCAGCCCCTGTTTTCGGTAATGTAAAATAAAAGGTACTTCCTTGTCCTGGCTCAGATTCCACCCAAATTTTACCGCCCTGCCATTCAATAATTTTTTTTGCAATGGCCAGTCCCATACCGGAGCCTGGAATATCCGGTGTGTAATTTAGTCGTTGGAAAATAACAAATATCTTATCATGAGCATCAGGTTCAATGCCAATTCCATTATCCTGTACTGAAAACTCCCAATACGATTGTTGATCGGTAACAGAAATCAGTACCTCAGGTTTTCGGTCAGGGTGGCTGTATTTTATCGCATTGCTTACAAGATTTTGCAATACCTGTTGCAGGGGGATTTTATAGGTTGCTATCCTTGGTAATGAGTTAGTATTGATGGTTGCGGATTTTTCTTCAATCTGGTTTTGTAACAATTGTTTCACTTCCCTGATCAGTAATTCCGGATTTACAAGTTCCAGCGTCGTATTCATCCTGCCGACTCTGGAATATTCAAGGAGATCAAGAATGATTCCCCGCATCCGCTTCGCCCCATCAACTGCGTAATAGATATACTGATTCGCCTTAGTGTCAAGTTGTGGACCGTATTTTTTCTCCAGCATGGTAAGAAATCCGGTAATCATTCGAAGCGGCTCCTGTAAATCATGAGATGCTACAAAGGCAAACTGTTCCAGTTCAGCATTGGAACTTTTTAGTTCCTGGTTGATCCGGTTCAATTCAAGGTTCAGATTCTCAAGAGAGGCTTCATACAGCTTCTTTTCATGTATGTCCTGTATACTTCCATAAATCCGGTCGCACCGGCCGTTTTTAAAACTGGCTTGACCTATCAAACGAACCCAGCGGGCGGATCCTTGGGCAGTATCAATTTCGATTTCAATATCCCAGGGTTCCCGGTCAAAAATGGCAGCTTGTAATAATCTGCGAACCTTCTCCTTGCTATTTTCCCGAATATATTCAAGCCGGCTATTTAGTTGTAACTGCTGATTGGGTTTTAGTTCCAGGATATCACGGGTTATTTTTGAGCAAAAAATTTTCTTATCCGCCATATTGATCTCCCAACTACCTACTCTTGCTAACTTGGAGGTGCTGTCTATCAGTTCCTCCAATTGTTTCATCTCAGTGATGTTTCTTCCATAAGCAAATGCCTGGTTTTCATCTCCGAATGCTTCTGAGGAACTCCAGGAAATCCACCGTTGCTCACCACTCCTGGTAACATATCGATTTACAAAATTGGTAGCCTTTTCATCAATGATTAGTGTTTCACTGAATGTCCTCAACGAATATTCCAGGTCGTCGGGATGAACAAAATAATGGAAGGGTTTGCTGGTCAATTCCTGTGCAGAGTAACCCATGATAGAACAAAATGCCGGATTCACGCGGGTGAAATATCCATCGGGAGAAATTATTGCGATGATGTCTGGTGAACTCTCAAACATCAGGCGCATTTCATCCTCCTGTTGTTTGCGCCTGATTTCAGCGCCTAATGAATGCTGGACTGCTTCAATAATGGATACAGTAAAGGCCTCTTCTCCTGTATTCCAGGTGCGGCCAAATACAACAGCACCGATTAATTGATTATTGTCTGTCAGTGGTATACCGGAAATGGATTCAATGCCCGCCGCTTCAGCTTCCTGTGCACGTACAAATTCTTTTCTTATTTGTTCTGTGCTCCAATGTTCTGGTTGCCTGGTTTGCCAGATTTTTCCAATAAAACCCTTCCCTTTTTTTATTTCTGTTACTCTTTTGTTTTCCGGATAAAAATGTGGGGCGGTTTTTGAATTCCAATGATAAGCGATTAGTCGCATTTTATCCTGGCGGCTCGAACAAAGCCAAATCTCCGATAACTCAAAGTATCCTAATTGTGCCAGATAATCCACTACCTGTTGAAGGATCTCATTAAGCGGCCTTGTTGATCTGAATAATTGGGTGATATTTTGTTCCAGTTGTTTTCGGTTCCGTGCAAGTTTGGCGTCCGAAATATCTCTAACAGTGCCGATCATGCGAATTGGCTTTCCATTCTTATCACGTATCAGATAGGCAATTTCCTCTACGTAGGCATAACTTCCATCCGCTTTTCTGAACCGGAATTCATTTGTCCAGCTGTTCTGGAATGGATCGATCCAAAAATTATTCCATCGTTGTTCATGTTTTATCACATCCTGGTGATGTGTTAGGGCAATCCAGTTCGATAAGCGGAATAGTTCACCTGTTTCGGGATAGCCAAACAAACGGTTAAAGCCATCGCCCCAGTAAAATATATCCTGTTGAATGTCCCAGTCGTACAAGGCATCTTTGCTGGCTTTGGAAATCAGCTGGTATCTTTCATTACTTAATTGCAATTCCTGTTGTGCCTGAACCAGTTGGGTTATGTCCATACTGGTTACAACTATGGCTTTACCAGGATTGGTCTCTAACAGATTGGTACCTACGCTTTGCAGCCAGCACCAGCTATGATCTTTTTTAAGGAAACGAAAAGGTGGTGCAAAAACGCTTACTTCCTGTTGGAGGCGCTGGAAATTCTCTTTTACTATTTTACGGTCCTCCGGATGTACCAGTTCAAAAACATTGGTACCAATGACATCCGTAGTCTTGTAGCCCATGATCTCCGTAAATTGATTCGAAACACTCAGGTAATTCCCTTCCTTGTTTAGTATTACACAGATATCACCTGCATCTTCAATCAGCGGTTTGTTCTCAAATTGAACGGTTGTCTGGTCAGGGATTTGCAGCACAGCCAGAATGAATGGTTCTGCCGACTCTTTTAGGACGGTAAATTCAATTTGCAGTTCCAGTTCTCCTGATGATCCGGGTAAATGTATCGTTTGATTTCCTTTTATTGGATTATCCGGACTCACCTTATGAGTTGCCGCCAATAACTTAAGACAATAACCTGAAAGGTCCGGGTTATCGGTAAAAATCCTGTCTTTGTAGGGAAGCTGGTTAAATGCGTTGTTGCTGTAATGGATAAACAGGTTTCCCTCCTCCGGGATATGCAATACCACGGCGGGTTTTGGTATTTCATTAAGGATGGTTTTAAACATTACAATGCAATGTACAATTTGAGTTTTAAAGCACATAGTGCTCTCAGGCTTTATGGAAATATTCCCAAACCAGTTTTGCCCTTGCTCCGCCGATTTCCTGGCCTAGTTCTTCCAGGCTTTGGTTTCTTATATTGGAGATGCTTCTGAATTTACGCAGTAGCTGGGTTGCGGTTGTCTTTCCAATGCCAGGAATACCTTCCAATTCGTTTTTAAACGTGCCTTTACTGCGCTGATTCCGATGAAACGTGATCCCAAACCGATGCACCTCGTCCCGGATGCGGCGGATCAGTTTGAGCGATTCGCTGTTGTATGGTAACCGGACTGACTCCGAATCACCCGGAAAAAATAGTTCTTCCTCGTTTTTTGCCAGTCCCACCAGGGTCATACTACCAGTCAGATCCAGTTCCCGAATCGCTTCCATTGCTGCCCCCAATTGGCCTTTTCCTCCATCAATGATAACCAGTTGCGGAAGCGGGCTTTGTTCGTCTTTCAGACGTTTGTAACGCCTGGTTACCACTTCCTTCATAGTGGCAAAATCATTGATTCCTTCCACCGTTTTTACATTGAAGTGACGGTAATCTTTTTTACTGGCCACTCCTTCTTTGAAACAAACCATCGCACTTACGGGAAATGCCCCCTGGAAATTCGAGTTATCAAAACATTCGATATGCACGGGTAGTTCGGGAAGCTGCAAATCTTCCATCAACTGAAACAGCACCTGTTTTTTTTCTTCTTCGGATTTTCCTTCCAGGTGGAGTGTTTTTTTACGGCGAATTTCATCCTGGAAATAATTCACATTCTTGAGGGATAGCTCCAGCAGCTTTCTTTTATCACCACCTTTAGGAACAGTAATCAGGAATTCTTTCTCGTCTATGGTTTCCTCCTGCCAGCCAGGTAATTCAAAGGGGACAATAATTTCTGTTGCCAGACTGTTGAAAGATGCCCGTAATTGACCAATGGCATAAAGCAGTACTTCTTCCTGGTTTTCATCCAGGTGAGTTTCCAACTGTATAGTGTGGGTTTGTACGATAGTACCATGCTGTACCATCAGATAATTTACATAGGCCGTGTCACCATCCTTGAGTATGGAAAATACATCCAGGTTGCCGAGATGTTTGCTAACAATGACGGATCTTGCCTGGTATTGTTCCAGATAATCCAGTTTGCGTCGCATCATCTCCGCTTTTTCAAACTGAAGTGCTGCTGCGTAGCCCTGCATTTCCTGTTTGAATTGTTGCATAACCGGGCCCAGATTGCCTTTCATCAGATTCCGCAATTGAAGCAACCCTTCCCGATATTCCTCTTCCGATTGCAGTCCCTCGCAGGGCCCTTTGCAGTTACCAAGATGGTATTCCAGGCAAACTTTATATTTTCCTTTCTGGATGTTGGCAGCACTGAGGTTGAGCTTGCAAGTACGAAGTGGTATGGTCAGTTTGATGAAATCCAATAGTTCCCGCACTTTTCCTACGGAAGTAAAAGGTCCGAGGTATTCAGATCCATCGTTGATCTTACGGCGGGTTAGAAATACACGTGGGAATGGTTCCTTTTTGATGACTAAATAGGGATAGGTTTTATCATCCTTCAGATCGATGTTATAGCGAGGCTGAAATTGCTTGATGAGCGCGTTTTCCAGTAGGAAAGCGTCCTGTTCGGTGTCTACAATAGTAAACTCAATCCGGGCAATCCGCTGAACCAGTTCATGCGTTTTGTAACTGGTGAATGTTTTGGAAAAATAGGAACTGATTCGCTTGCGAAGACTTTTGGCTTTACCCACATACAAAAGGGTATTGCCGGCATCATAGTATTTATAAATGCCGGGTGAAAGCGGGATGGTAGATGAGATTTGTTGAAATTCAGTGGCAGTCATTCCTTATTCAGTTGGATCCCATACAACCTTCACCTGGGAAAGTGTGGGAGGTGCGGAACCGATTCTGCTGGTTCTCAGTATCTGATAATAATGATCATTGTTCCAGAACAGTTTTTCTTCAATGAGCGTATCCCCGCTGGAATACATTTTTTCCATGTAAATAGTTCTGACTTTCTCTGCGAGTGCCGGATCAGGATGCAGCACCACATCCACTCTCTTCAATGGCAGTTTTTCATCCTTAGTGGTATAATTGAAGCTTACACTGGGAATGGACTGATCTGCGAAACTGGTTTCAGTAAACTTTGACGCAACTGCTGGATCAGTAATATCAGGATTCTGGAATGGTGCTGCCATTTCCAGGCATTCCTTCGTTGAAAGTAGCAATGTGTCGGATCCGTTTTCACCTGAACGGTAAAGGGTAACTGGCAATTGCAAAGAGTCAATCACATGAAGTTGTGAACGAACATAATCAGCAACCGGGAAATATTGTTTTTCTTCTGATGCAGGATTTTTGCCGGTGTCCTTACAACCTAGCAATAAGGATATCATTAACCACCCGCCAAGCAGTTGTTTACAAGTTGAAAATTGCATACGCAAAATTAACGGATCGGTCGGGTTATACCGATTTTAAGTCCGTACTCCATCAGGTTTTCCTTGATGGGATAGGCTTTTTTGAAGGTGGAAAGTAGGTTATAGCGGAATTGGGGGCCAATCTGCCAGTTGACTTTACCGGTATTATAGGTAACAAAAACTTCCATGCTGCTGGCGATGTTCCAGCGACGTAACAGGGATGGCTCACTAACATAGTTGCTGAAATCTGCACTCAACTGTACCTGGTTGGTGTTGAGCAGATAACTGGGTTGTAAACTACCCCCCAGGTTTACCTGAAGACGATCGTCGCCAAATAATTTCAGCTCTGCTCCAACGGGCATAGATACCTGTAAATAAGCGTTGTGTACGCGTTCAGGACGATTGCCCGCCAGGTTTCTGAGGTTGGAAGTGGCAACCATGGTATCCGGGCGGAAGCCCAATTCAGGGTTAAGTGCAACCGTAGTTTTTTCCGTGGCGTGAGAAAATGCGCCAATACTGTAACGGGTAAGATTCAGTTGCAGTCCGGTTTTCAATACCAACGCTTTGTTCAGCCGGTAACGAATCCCTCCTCCAAGTTCAAAGCCGATGGCAGGTTTATGATCCACAAACTGATTTACATTCAGGCGGCTTACCATAAGCGGAGAGTTGCCATAAGTAACCCAGTTCTTACTGTCAAACAAATTTCGGTAACCAACAGAGGGGACAAAATGCATGGAACTTTCCCATTTTGTCTTCCGTTCAGTGTTTACTTTAACCGGAATAAGGCCTGCATATGAAGTAGTGCTGCTGGCAGGTTTAGATAAACTCTCTTTACGAAGTGATGGGTGCGAGGAAGCAGGTTGATGCGGCACAACAATAGCCTCCTGTGCAACAACTTCTCTTGCCGCAACACCGGATGAAACCAATTCGGGGTGTTCTGCTACTTCTGTTGTAATGGTTGAAATGCTGGTTTCAACTGGTGCGACTACTTTTTTGAATGGCACGCTGCTCAGGTCATAAACAGGTAAATTAAGTCGGGGTAAAACCAGGTCCCAGTGCGACATAGAGAACTGATCTGCATATCCAAAATTAGCGGAGAATACGGTTGGGATGGAAACCAGCGATGGCCTGAGTTCTCTACGAATGCCCAACGGTTTCAGGGCTACGGGCGCCTCAATAGTGAGGGGAGGCATAAAGGATTTTGCCCTTAGTTTGGCTATAATATCATCAACTGTAACAGAGGGAAAATGATCGTGATAAGTAGATTCCTCAATAAGTGTTACAGGTGCCGTTTTGGGTTTGGAAACCGGTAGTGCCGAGGTGGTAAAAAGCCAGTACATACCCGAAAGAATCAGTAACAGCAGTATGGCAATCATCAGTCTGCGTTTCCCCGGGTGAAATTTCCGGTATACGTTGGTCCACACCGCTTCGGAAGGATACATCCTGTGCTGGTCAGCATTTTCACGAAGAAACTGCTCAAATTCGTCCTCAAAAAAATGTTGCTCCATTACGCTTCCGGTTAGGGACTCCTAATTTTCAAACCCTACCCCATACTAAGAGTGCTATTAGCGTCCAAACGCTGCTAACAGGGACACTTTCTCCTGGGGTTTTGCCATAATTTTTCGCTTAACCAGGATTTCTTCCAGCATCTGACGGGCACGGGTATATTGAGAACGACTTGTACTTTCTTCAATGTCCAGCACGGTCGCAATCTCTTTGTGGGAATAACCTTCCAGGGCATAAAGGTTGAGAACGGTCCGGTAGCCGATGGGCAGCATCCGAATGCATTCAATAACCTGTTTGGCCTGTACTATGGATGGTATAGACTCCTCCCGAACCTGCAAACCGGTGGCATGGATCAGATCTACATTTTCATTGAACTTCTTGTTGCGCTTGAGGTGGTTGATACAGGTATGCACCATGATTCGCCGGATCCATCCTTCCAATGCGCCCTGGGAGCGAAAAGTATGGATCTGCGAGAATACCTTGATAAAACCTTCCTGCAACATATCTTCCGCATCCTCCCGGTTGTGGGCGAAACGGTAACATACCGCCAGCATCTTAGAATTGTACTTCTGGTACAGTTCTTTTTGTGCCATCGGCTCATTATTAATACAAGCTTGCAGGAGTGCTTCTTCCGTCATATGAGGGATTATACTATCGTAATTTAGGGAATTTTTCTTGTTCCAACACTATGTTCAAAAAAGAAGGCGGGACCTGAATCCCGCCTTCTACAAGGCTTCCGGCCAATAATGCCTTAAAAAGACGCCCTCAGGCTGGCAACCAGGTTAGAACCGGCAGCCACTATTCCACTGGAGTAGGGGCGGTATCGCTGGTTGGTCATATTTTCCCAGCCCAGGCTTAGAACAAATACCGGAGTAACCCGATAACTTCCCTTCAGATTAAGGGTGAACCATTCCGGACTGTAGGGATTTCCGTTTCTGTCAGCCGCATAGATATCAGTTTTAGCCTGCTCTGATGGTGCCAGGTTTTCAGCACTGATTGAACTGTTGTAAACCAGGTTAGCTTCCATGGTAAATGCGGATCGGTTGTACTGGATGGCCAGGTTACCGAAAAAGGGCGGTGCGTGGCGCAATGGAACCTGTTTATCTGATCCGATGGCATCATCCGTTTCCCGCCCCCAGGTATAATTGGCATTCAGTCGCAGCATCCACCAACGATGCAGGGGAATGGCTGCAGCCGCCTGGGCACCCCAAACAGTTGCCCTGGCCAGGTTCTGGAGCGCATTTACCTGGCTATTCACCCCATCAAAAACAAGGGAGTCCCGGCCATTGAACTGAAATGGTCTTAGTGCGATGGCATTTTCGAGGATCGTATAAAAGCCTGTCAATTCAAGTCTTCCTGCCGGCCGCTGCTCTGGAATAGCCGGGATATCATAGGCAACTCCCATTTCCATATTCCAGGCATATTCGGGTTCAAGTCCTGGATTGGGTACCGTCAGGTTCCCGGGAGCAGATTCAAATAGTTTCCCGATATCATCAATATTCGGCATACGGTAACCGCTTGATACATGGGCATGCAATTGCCAGTTGCCGGTTGGACGATAAACGGTTCCCAGATTGAAAATAAAGGCCCCTTTTTGAATAGCCGCTTTTTCGTAGGGAAAAGGGATGAACTGATTGTTGAAACGTGCATTCAGGCCATTGTAACTGTAACGGATGCCCGAAGTTAAGGTTAGGTCTTCCCTTAAGTTGATTTTATAACTTCCATACAAACCTGCCGTATACCAGCTACTGTTATCAGGATAGCGACTTACAGTAGAAACAGTTTCCCCTGTTTCAATATCCGTTGTTCTGCCGGTTGATCCCACTTTGTTGTGTACATATTCGGCGCCCCAGTACAATTGACCCTTTCCAACTGTTTTTACCGCATCCAGGTTGGTGGAGAAGGCATCTACCAGTTCTTCCTGTCGATTCCGGATGGTTCGGTTGAATGTACGATCCAGGCGGCTCTCTGCATAATTCTGGTACCCTGCGGTAATTCGCAGGTTATCATAAAGTGCTGTTTTATGATTACTCAGAAAATGCAGCGTATGCATTCGCCAAAGCATGGGCCCATAATTCCATTCTGCAAAGCGCAACCTTCCGGAACGGTACTGTATCAAACGATCATAACGGGGATGGGTACCCGTACCTCCATAGATAAAACTGTATTGAAGTCTCATCTTATCGGTGATCCGGTAGTTTAGTTTCTGCATCAGGTTCCATTGTTCATATCCTGAAAACCGCTGAACACGGGGGTCCGTGTTGGTCAGAATAGTATCCCGGCTATTTCGCCGGATGACATACTCCGGGCGCAGGTAGCTATCCTGTCCGCCATGTTTTCCCATTTTCAGATCGTCGAACCTGCTGTAGGTAATGGATGACAACCAGGAAAGTTTTTTTCCGGCTATATTCCAGTCGGCATGTATTGTATTCTCATTGTTCGCGCTGGAGTAACGGGCCTGTACAGCGCCTCTTACCAGCCAGCTGGAATCCGCACTGAATCGGGGTTCCAGTGTATGAAAATCCATTACACCTCCTATGGCATCGGATCCGTAAATCAGGCTGCCCGGACCAAACACCACTTCTGCTGCTTCCAGTGCAAGCGGGTCAATACTTATCACATTCTGCAGATTTCCGCTTCGGAAGATGGCATTGTTCATGCGAACTCCATCCACTACCAATAGTACCCGGTTCGTGGCAAATCCCCGGATCATAGGGCTGCCTCCTCCAAGCTGGCTTTTCTGGATGAATACGGATCCGCTTTGAGCCAGCATATCCGCTGCCGTTTGTGGTTGCTGCAGCTGGATCTGGGTCCGATTGATTTTGGTGATTTTGTTGGGAACCTCATTCAGCTGCTGTTCCCATTTGTTGAAGGAGATCACTACTTCTCCCAGTTCCTGTATTTTTTGTGTGGTGTCTTTATTTTGTTGAGCAACTGCAGGCTGATAGAATAACGGAACTGTTCCTGATACTACAACGTGTAGGAATAGCCGAAAGATTCTGCCAGCCTTTTTTGTGCTGTGATCTTTCATGTAACTTATTTAATGTGAACAACCTTGATTAGCTCTGATACAAGGTGGCCCAGGGTGGGGGACAATCTGTTGGAATCATACAATCAGGAATGTTGATCCGGACTAAAGAATATTGAACTGTCTTTTCGATTATTCCAGGTGAGGTGGGTGTCCATTCTGTTGGAAGCTGGCACCAGATTGACCAGAAGCCGGCTATTGCCTGCAGGGAACGGTCTTCCTGGTTATGTTCCTTATGAAGCAGTCGAATGATCTTCATATGGAGTTTGGTGTCTTCAGGGTCATATATCCCCAGTACTTTCCAGGGTAAACTGCTGGAGTCAATGGAGAGTACATCAAAAAAACTGTTGTTCAGCCAGATCTCTTTTCCAGGTTTGAGCCACCTGAGTTCTTCCGGTTGCAACAACAATGTAGTAAGTTCCGTACCCTGCAATTCAGCCTGCATTTTATACCTGACCGATTGTTGGTGTAACTGATGAAACACCGACAAAAAAAGCGGCAGCATGAGCATTAACAGTCCGGCTGCAGCGATCCATCGTGATATGGATGGAATTGCTTTCAACCTGTTATTTTTTTATAAGGCTGTCCAGCGGATACTTGCTTTTCATATCAGCCATTAGCTTGTCCGCCCAGTTTATCAATTGCTGCCTTTGTTCAGCTGTGAGGTCGGCGTCCTTATGAATCCAGGTATAGGAATTCAGTGGCATTTCTTTTTCCTTAACCTGTTCAACTACCTCCTCCAGCTTATGGTATTGCCTTCTGAGAGAATAGGTGGTGAATTCATCAAAATTGAGCTCCTTCTTGCCTTCGTTCACGTGGTCGTCCAACCACCAGCCAACAGGTTGTATGTGCGAGTACCAGGGATAAACAGTTGTATTACTATGACAATCGTAACAACTGCTCCGCAGGAGCTGATCTGTTTCTTCAGGGATACTGGTTATGGTGGCAATGGAATTCGTAACAGCTCCACTTTTGTTATCCAGTTTGGGTCGTATCACCTGCATTACAATAAATGCCGCTAATAAAACTAGGAGGATCTTCCTTATCATATTGGTAGAATTAGGGTTTTGCCAGGCAGTTTCCAGTCATTTCAGCAGGCACGGGAAGTCCCATAAAGGTTAGAATGGTGGGGGCAATATCACCGAGTTTACCCGGACTAATTTCACCTTTCCATTCCTTATCAATTATGAAAAGTGGCACGGGGTTCAGGGTATGGGCGGTATTCGGACTTCCATCTTCATTCACCATATAATCTGCATTACCATGGTCGGCAGTCAGGAAAATAGTATATCCATGTTCCAGCCCGGCGGTAACAACCCGCTCTACACATGTATCAACAGTTTCCACTGCTTTTATGGCTGCCGGGAAAATTCCGGTATGACCAACCATATCCGCATTGGCATAATTAAGACAGATAAAATCAGCGGATTCTGCCTCGATCTCAGGGAGCAGGGCATCTGTAAGGTCAAATGCACTCATTTCCGGTTGCAGATCGTAGGTGGCAACTTTTGGAGACGGTTTCAGAATGCGCGACTCGCCTTCAAAAGGAAGTTCCCGGCCGCCGCTGAAGAAAAAGGTAACATGCGGATATTTTTCTGTTTCTGCGATCCGTATCTGCTTCTTACCATGAGCTGCCAGTACCTCCCCAATTGTATTATTGAGATTATCGGTTTCGAAAATTACCTGTACATTTTGAAAGGTCTTGTCATATTCCGTCATGGTAGTGTAATGCAATTGCAGGGTATGCATTCCATGATCCGGGAAATTCTTTTGTGATAAGGCTTCCGTGATTTCGCGGCAGCGATCGGTCCGGAAGTTGAAACAGATTACGGCATCACCGGAATGAATGGTTGCCAGTGGTGCACCTTTCTCATTTGTGATAATAGTCGGCTTTAAAAACTCATCGGTGATATTGGCGTCATAGGAAGCCTGAACAGCAGACAAGGCATTGGTAGCAGTTTCTCCGATTCCTCTAACCAGGGCGTCATAGGCAAGTTTCACCCGCTCCCAGCGTTTATCACGGTCCATGGCATAGTACCTTCCGCTAACGCTTGCTATTTTGCCGGTAGTCTGATCCAGGTGCGCCTGGAGGCCGGTAAGGTAGGAAAGACCGCTTTTGGGGTCGGTATCGCGCCCGTCAGTGAAAGCATGGATAAAGACATTTTCAAGTCCTTCCTGCTTGCAAACGCTCACAATTGCTTTGAGGTGATTGGTATGAGAATGCACTCCCCCATCACTTACAAGCCCCAGCAGGTGCAGTGGTTTGTTGTTTTCTTTCGCATACCGGATGGCGTTAAGGAGGGTTGGGTTCTGTTGAAACTGCCCATCCCGGATGGCTACATTAATTCGTTGCAACTCCTGGTAAACGATTCTGCCAGCACCCAGATTGAGGTGGCCTACTTCACTATTGCCCATCTGCCCATCCGGGAGCCCGACCGCTTCTCCGCAGGTAATTACTGTGGTGTGTGGGTATTTTTTATATAAACCGGAGACAAAAGGTACATGTGCATGCTGGATGGCATCACTTGAAGCTACTTTGCCAAGGCCCCATCCATCCATGATTATAAGAATTGCTTTTTTCATTTTTTATTCGGTTCTGCTTGTTTCTGGTTCGTAAAACTAGGTAAAAATCAGGCATCTGGAGGAGAGGTAGTGGGATTTTGCAAGTTGGCACACTTTTGGCTAATAGTTGGGTATTCGTAATTATTCCGATCCCCTCTGAAATACTGCGACCGTAAAAAGTTCAGGTATGAAAGCATTTTATACAATTATCCTATTGAGTACCATGGTTCTGGTATCCGCGTTTAAAACCGGTGCCGAACTGGATTCCGTTCTTGTGGCATTGAAATTGGGGGATGCTGCACAGTTATCCCGGCATTTTGATTCCAGGGTTGACATCACCCTTCCTGAAAAAAGTGATAATTATAGCAGAAGTCAGGCGGTGATGGTAATTAAGGATTTTTTTACTTCAACCGGAGGAGTAAAAACGTTTGAATTGAAACATCATGGAGAAAACAATGGATCCAATTTCCTGATTGGCGTTCTTCAGACCAATAACGGCAGTTATCGAACCACCCTGTTTCTAAAACAGAAGGGAGAAAAGGCTTATTTGCAGGAAATGCGATTTATGGAAGAATGAATGGAAGTAAGAAGTGAGAAGTGAGAAGTATGAAGTATGAGTTAGACCTCCATATATAAGTAGATACAATATTCTGATTGAAAGCTGTGGTCCCCGCTTCGTGCGGGGATTTTTTATGCCCGCTTCCTTCACTGCACCGTTTAGTTGGTATCCGTCTTGGTGGAGTGGCACCTGCCCCGGCGGGGTGGGCTGAGGGAACTAAGTCCCTATCTTTGAGGCTATGAAGAATTTTGATGCCTTGTTTGAAAAACTGGTAAAAGATGCTTTGCAGGAAGATATTGGTACCGGTGATCATTCCACGCTATGTTGCATTCCTCCTACGGAAAAGGGAACAGCCGTGCTCAAAATCAAGGAGGATGGAGTGTTGGCTGGTGTAGAGGCCGCAGAGCGAATCTTCAAATTAGTTGAACCGGATGCTGTCTTCAGGCTTTTTAAAAAAGATGGGGATATTATGCGGAATGGTGAAATCGCCTTTGAAGTAGACGCGCGTGTACATACGATTCTGCAATGTGAGCGACTGGTACTAAACTGTATGCAGCGGATGAGCGGGATTGCTGGATTAACCCGTCAATACACTGAAAAATTGCAAGGCTATCATACAAAGGTGTTGGATACCCGAAAGACAACTCCCAATTTCAGGTTATTTGAAAAATGGGCGGTTGCCATCGGAGGAGGAGTGAATCACCGGTTTGCCCTTTATGATATGATTATGTTGAAAGATAATCATATTGATTATTGTGGAGGTATAACAAAGGCCGTAGAAAAAGCCTGGCAATATGTTCAGGATAAGGCACCCGGACTTCAAATTGAAGTGGAAACAAGGAGCTTGGCGGATGTGGAAGAATTGGTGGCCTGCGGGAGAGGAAAAGTATTTCGAATCATGCTGGATAATTTTACTCCAGATATGATAGCTCAGGCACTGCCTGTAATTGGAAAGGATTTTGAAACAGAGGCAAGCGGTGGAATCAATCTTACTAACTTGCTTGAGTATGCAAAAACCGAGGTAGATTATGTAAGTGTTGGTGCCCTGATACACCAGGCGAAAAGTGTGGATTTGAGTTTGAAAGCGATGAGGAAGTGAGACGTGAGATGTGAGACCTGAGATGAAAAAAACAACTATGAGTAAGAAACATAAAGGAGATAAATTCGGGTTTGTTTATTCGACGGATCCGAATTTTAAAATGGAGGAAGAGGAGAGCTCCCAGGAAACGCTGGCTCCTGCTCAGCAGGTATTGCGGGTTCGGCTCGAAACCAAGCAGCGAGGAGGAAAGGCGGTAACGGTGGTTACGGGCTTTATTGGTACCGATGAGGATCTTGAAAGCCTGGGAAAACAATTAAAAAACTATTGTGGAACGGGCGGCTCCGCAAAAGAAGGTGAAATTCTGGTGCAGGGAGACCAGCGGGATAAAGTACTGGCCTGGTTGCTGAAAAACGGATATGCCAAAACCAAAAAAATGGGTGGCTGATCAGCCTGCCGCAATTCTATTAATTACATGAACCTATTAAATATCTTCTTATTAGATGCCGCAGGGGCGGCCTGGGGACTTTACCAGCTGATCTTCGTTTGTGCCGTACTGTTATCGTTGTATAGTGGTTATACCTGGTATGAAGGTAGACGTGACAAAAATCCGGAAGTTGAACGAAGAGGTCGTTTGTTACTACTCCTGGCTATCATCACGATGGTAGCGGTTTCCTTTGTCTCCTTCGCCATTACCCGCAAACTACCTTTCTAATATGCATAAAAAATGCCGGCTCCATCAGAACCGGCATTTTCACTTTTCACCTTTCACCTTTCACTTCCTATTGTCCCTGCGCAAGGCTATATGCCTTTTTCCCATCCCACATATTCAGGAGCTCAGTAGAACAGATTTTGAAATCTGCCATGAGGCGTTTGTATAATTCCAATACATCGGTTTGCGTAAGTGGCGCATCTCCAATACTTTCGAAGCGGCAGCGATACTGGTTTACGAGATTGGTAAAGACAGAACCTTTTGGCCAAACCTGTGTACCGCGGTTGCTGATCGTAACCAGTTTAAAAAGGTCGCCGGTATGCTTCAGGCATTTATCCGCAACTTCCTGGGGCTGTTCAAAGCTTTCAATGAACATGTCCACCCCTACAATCATTTCATTTTCCAGCTCTTCCGACATGATAAGCGGGTTCTTCTCCAACTTATAAACGGTTTGGGTTACCGGTTTATTTGGCAGAATTGGACGGGCACCGTGTGCAGGAGTTTTACCGATATTGCCGATAATCGCGTCAGCAAATTCTGTGGTATTAACGGAAGGTTTGGTTTTGTCGCCGAAATCACCCGTATGCACACCTGATTCCAGCGTGTATAACAATGCGTTTTCGATTACAGCTGCACTTTCCATAAGTCCCAGGTGACGAAGCATAGCGATACCACTTAGCAACAAGGCTGTTGGATTGGCAATATTTTTTCCTGCAATATCCGGAGCGGTTCCATGAACTGCCTCGAAAATACAGATATGATCACCTATATTGGCAGAGGGAGCAAAACCAAGTCCGCCTACCAGTCCGGCACACAAATCACTCACAATATCTCCCTGAAGGTTGGTCAGTACCACCACGTCAAATTCATTGGGGCGGCTCACCAGTTTCATACAGAGATCGTCTACAATAACATCATCAGCTTTCAGGTGCGGATACTGTTTGGCAACTTCATAAAATACCTCCAGGAACAATCCATCGGTAATTTTCATAATGTTTGCCTTGTGACCACAGGTAATCCGGCGGGCGCCGTTTTTGCTGGCCATTTCAAAGGCGTATTTAATAACCTGCAGGCTTCCGGGGCGGGTGATGAAACGGCGACTGAGTGCCACATCATGGGTTAACATATGCTCGATACCACCATAGGTGTCTTCAATATTCTCACGAACGATGGTGAGGTCAATGGGTATTCCTGCTTTGCTGAATACGGTATCCACGCCATGAAGGGTTTGGAATGCTCTTTTATTAGCGTAAGTGTTCCAGGTTTTACGTGCAGTAACATTCACGCTTTTTACTCCTTTGCCCTTGGGGGTTTCCATCGGGCCTTTGAAAAGAATTGAAAGATTTTCGATTGTTTGCTGGGCTTCCGGTGTCATTCCATTGGAATAACCTTTATCAAACACCCATTTACCCATTTCAACAAATTCATATTCGAGGGGAACCTGGTTTGCATCAAAAATGCGCAAAACGGCATCCATGATTTCCGGGCCTATTCCATCACCTTTGGCTACAGCTATTTTCATATGTTTACAATTGAAGAATGATTGTCAGGTGGCGCAAAGGTACAGCGGGACGGTCAGGAAATTGCCAATAAATGAACAAAAACTGGCACCAGCGGTTGATTTTATATACCTTTAAACAAATTCTTCGGAATGAACAGTATAACCACACAAGGTATAGAGGTGAGTGTGGAAACGTTTTATCAGCCTGACTATTCTAATCCGATGTCGGGTGAATACATGTTCGCTTACCGCATTACCATTGAAAATCATAATAGCTTTCCCGTTAAGCTACATCGCCGTCATTGGTTCATTTTTGATTCCAATGGAGAGCACCGCGAAGTGGAAGGGGAAGGGGTGGTTGGTGTTCAACCCGTTCTTTATCCCGGTGACCGATATCAGTACGTAAGTGGTTGTAATCTTCGCTCTGAAATGGGCCGTATGTCAGGTACCTACCAAATGGAAAACCTCGATTCCCGTAAAAACTTTTCTGTAGATATTCCGGCATTTGAGATGATTGTTCCCTTTAAGAACAATTAGGAATTGTGAATTAGGAATTATGAATTATTTGGTGCCTTTTCACATGCATTCCTTTTAATTGTTTTGACGGAGCTGGTTAATATTGCCGTAAGTTGAAACGCTTCAGATTTAAGGAGCGATATTTCCGAAAGTTTAGGATTCAAAACTTCCAACAGGTCAAGCCAGAACCAAGATTCGTCTGCTTCCTCAATTATCACCCCCAGTCTTGCTGTAAACTCTTTCAGAGATAGGGATTTGGTTGATGCACGATAGTTGGCAGCCATTCCGGTCGCAGATCTTACCAATTGATTTTTAATTGTTTTATTTCCAATTGAATCAGGTAGTTTGTCTAAAATTTGAATAACATTCAAAGCAAACTCTCTCGTTCTGAATAATAATTCCTTTGCTCCCATATTTTTAAAATAGAAAGAAAAGGGGCGACAAAAAATGTTGAAAAAACCCGGAATTTAAAATGAGGTTACTTAATTCTCAATTCAAAATTCATAACTCATACTTCCGTTTTCTCGTGCATCATCTTTTGCAACTTCTTGGTTAATCCAAAGAGGATAAGTGAGGCAACGCCCGCCATTCCAACGAAGAGCAGGAAGAAATCATAGTTGTTGGCGATTTCATATCCGAGGAAATAGGTGCTTTTGCCATCGGGGTAAAGGGCACTCAGTACGCCGGCAAATTTGTTGGCCACGGCGTTCGCGAGAAACCAGACCGCCATTAGCAGACTGGCATATTTCAGCGGAGCTAATTTGTTTACCAGGCTCAGTCCGATTGGAGACAGACAAAGTTCACCCCAGGTGTGCATTGCGTACATGCCGAGCAGCCAAATCATGCTTACTTTAATGCCGGGTTGAACCCCATCAACACCCTGTGCAATCCAGAGATAACCCAGGGCAAGCAACATCAGACCAATAGCCATTTTGGTTGGAGAGGAGGGTTCGCGTTTACCCATTTTTATCCATAACCAGGCAAACACAGGTGCGAAACTCACAACGTAGATGGAATTCAATGAAGCGAAAGCACTGGCTGGTATGGTGCCAATGAAGATGGAAGCGGTTTCGTTGGTGGCAACCTGGATTAATAAGTAAACAAGCGTGCCAATTGCAGCAGCCAGTAATACCTGAACGGTTATGCGAAGTTGTTTATCAAATGTTCCTGCTAATGCCTTAGTGGCTTTTTTCAATAGAAGACCCAGGTAGAAAACAAGTGCTGTTCCAAGGAGATAAAAAATCCATTTTGGAATATCCCAGTTCAGATCGCGATTGGTCTGTTCGTCCGCAAAAAAGGTAAGTGAAGCGCCAGCCTGTTCAAATGCACTCCAGAAAAAGATCACAAAGAAGGAAACAATGAGAATAACAATAACCCTTTCTTTTTCAATCCTGGTAAGTGTTTTGTCAGACAGGATAAAAACGATGATAAAAATTGCAGAGGCCAGCAACAGGTAGGTTAGGAAGGAAAATTTAGTAGCATCGATATAGAGCAATCCTATCATCAGTGCTGATAAAAAGGCTAAACCGGTACCAACGAGCAATGGATTGGAAAAAGATTTAGGAGAGTCGGCTGGTACCAGTCCCAATGATTTTCCCTGGGGGTCAACCACATATTTCTCCTGGAAAATCCATTGTACAATAACGCTTAACAACATGGCAATACCACCTGCAAGAAAAGCCCATTTAAAATCTGCCGGATCTCCGGTATCTCCCAAAAAGGCACAAACGATCGGTCCTAATGCACCTCCCACGTTGATTCCCATGTAAAAAATAGTATAGGCAGCGTCTTTACGACGGTCTCCATCTGGGTATAATTGTCCGACCAGCGACGAAATATTCGGTTTGAAAAATCCATTTCCTGCAATCATGAAACCCAGTCCGGAGAAAAACAGGACGCTGGATAATCCGGGATTGGAGGCATACAAACTACCGCAGAAAAACAGGATGAATTCGCCCATCGCCATCAGTAATCCTCCTGCAATAATTGAGCGTTTGTTGCCCCAGTAGCGATCTGCGATAAATCCACCGATTAATGGGGTAAGATAAACAAGACCTGTATAGGAGCCATAAAGGTTGGAGGCGAAAGCTTTATCAAAGACCAGGGCCTTTGTCATAAATAGAACCAGTACGGCGCGCATCCCATAGTAATTGAAGCGCTCCCACATTTCAGTGGCAAAAAGAATGTAAAGCCCTTTTGGATGACTTTTTTGGGCAGCGATCTGCGTTTGACTCATGAGTTTGTCGGTTTTATTGGCTGTAGTTCAGGGCCGGAAAATAAGGATAAAAATGGGAAACCGGCGGGCTGGTACCATTTCCCTATTTTCGCAGCCTGAAACGAATAGTCAATCATGAATATATTATTGCTCGGATCTGGTGGCAGGGAGCATGCCATGGCCTGGAAACTTAAACAAAGTCCGCTTTGCGATTCATTATACATTGCTCCGGGAAATGCTGGTACGGCAAATTGCGGCACGAATGTTCCGCTTTCTATCACTGATTTTCCTGCCATCCGCCAGTTTTGTCTTGATAATGAAATTCATTTGATCATAGTTGGACCGGAAGAGCCACTGGTGAAAGGTGTGGTTGATTATTTTAAAAACAATCCGGTTCCATTGAGTACGGAAGCCGCCCGGGAACTGAGATTGGATTCGGTGCCAGTGATTGGTCCGGCTGCCTTTGGTGCCCAACTGGAAGGGTCCAAGGCTTTTGCAAAAGCATTCATGGAACGGCACGCCATCCCCACAGCAGCCTACCGGGAATTCAATGCGGATAATTTTGAAGCAGGGGTTGAGTATATCCGTCAGCACAGTTTGCCGATTGTGTTGAAGGCAGACGGACTGGCAGCGGGTAAGGGTGTCCTGATTTTGAACGATCAGGAGGAAGCTATCCGGGAATTCACTTCCATGATTCGGGAGAGCAAGTTTGGAGATGCCAGCAAAAAAGTGGTGATAGAAGCTTTTTTGTCAGGCATCGAATTATCTGTTTTTGTCCTGACCGATGGGAAAAATTATGTGTTGCTGCCAGAGGCAAAAGACTATAAAAGAATTGGCGAGGGAGATACCGGTTTGAATACCGGAGGAATGGGGGCTGTAAGCCCGGTTTCATTTGCCGGAACGGACTTTATGCAGAAAGTGGTGGATCGGGTGGTGAAGCCAACAGTAAAAGGGTTGCAGGAAGAAGAAATTAATTATAAGGGATTCATTTTTGTAGGCCTTATTAAGGTAGGTGATGATCCATATGTAATTGAATACAATTGCCGGATGGGAGACCCTGAAACGGAAGTTGTGATGCCCCGTTTGAAGAATGACCTGGTAGAACTCATGCTGGCTACCGCCCGCCAGGAGCTTGATCGCCAAACCGTAGAACAGGATTCACGGGTAGCCTGCACTGTTATGGCAGTGAGCGGTGGATATCCCGGTGATTATGAAAAAGGCAAAAAAATTAATGGGTTAGAGCAGGCAACCGGTTCTGATACCTTGGTTTTTCATGCTGGTACTGCTGAGAAAAATGGTGAAGTATTGACCAATGGTGGCAGGGTTTTGTGTGTTACTTCCTATGGCAGTTCTGTTCAGGAAGCTGTTGGTGCCTCTAAGGCTATATTGGGTAAAATTTCTTTTGAGGGCATGTATTTCCGGACCGATATCGGTTATGAATTCAATTAATCTGATTGCAATGAAACCTGTACACTATTCTGACTATCTGCAGTTGGAAAAGATTCTGGGAGCTCAGCAACCTGAAAGTGAATTGCAGCAGCAGCCAGCGCATGATGAAATGCTGTTCATCATCATTCACCAGGCCTATGAATTGTGGTTCAAGCAGATCATGTATGAAGTAGATAGTGTGCATGCGATTCTGCAACAGCCATCCCTAAACGATAATTCTCCTGAACTGCAAACCGTAGTTCATCGGTTGCAGCGTACGGTTACCATCCTGAAGTTGCTGGTTCAGCAGATTGACGTGATGGAAACGATGACCCCTATGGATTTCCTGGATTTCAGGGACATGCTAAGGCCGGCGTCGGGATTTCAGAGCTGGCAATTTAAGGGACTGGAAGCCAGGCTGGGACTTCGATTCGAGCAGCGACATGGCCAGGAGTATTATTTGTCGCAGTTGCGTCCGGAGCAGGTAGCCCTGATTAAACGAATTGAGTCTGAACAATCCCTGATCAGTTTACTGAATGAATGGCTGGAGCGGATGCCATTCCTGGAGCAGGCCCCTGGCTGGTTTGAGGAGTATGTGGCTGTCTATCGTTCAAGTTTATCCGAAAAAGAGCAGGGCAACCTCGATGCATTTGCCCAAATGTTTGGGACGGTGCAAAAGCAGGATTCGACCGATCAACAGAATCGTCAATTCTCTCCAAGGGCATCCAGGGCTGCATTGTTTATAATGCTGTACAGGGGGTATCCTATTTTGCAATTGCCGTTTCAGTTACTAAATGTATTGCTTGAGATAGATGAGCAGCTGAGTACCTGGCGTTACCGTCACATGAACATGGTACATCGCATGATCGGTACCAGGATTGGCACAGGAGGCAGTACGGGTAAGGATTATCTGAAAGGTGCAGTTGATAAGCATTATATCTTTCGCGAAATCGCTCAATTAACGAGTTTCCTGGTAGAACGCCGGCACCTGCCAAAGCTGGATGCAACAATGGAGAAGCGTCTCGGTTTTGGAGGAATGGATAGTGAGACGTGAGATGTAAGAAGTGAGAAATGAGAAAGAGGGGCGATTGGTAAAATAGTGGACTGAATAAGGAAAATCGAAACAGCCGGGTCGGTTCCGAACCTGTACATTAGCCGTTGAATTGAATCAACATGAAAAAAGGCTACTGGAAAAGAA